>ERZ791615.833-NODE-833-length-11548-cov-7.27399_pt1 | contig 11548 bp, 10 predicted proteins | sample MGYA00510273_ERZ791615 | MGnify/ENA primary metagenome ERZ791615 (study PRJEB30046, sample SAMN00715185) | human gut metagenome | study: EMG produced TPA metagenomics assembly of the A metagenome-wide association study of gut microbiota in type 2...
CCAACAGTTGCCGAAATAATATTTCAGGGCTTCTAGTTGCTCCCTGTCGATGCGGTCCGCCTTGTATTCGTTGGCGTCGACCTGGTAATAGACCGCTTCGGCACCTTTCCGGATACGCTTCACCTGTTTGGGGTGTCCGGCCATCCAGTAGACGGAACGGATGGCGAAAACCACCACACAACCTGCGGCATACATCAGCAGCTGTTCATAGCGGAGGGTGTTGTCTTCCGAATCGACCATGACGGCCCGTTGGATGCGCAGCAGATTATGCAGCCCCTCGTTATCCAAGGCATAAATCTTCAGCCCGACACGTTCTTCTTCGTGCATCATTGTCAGCGAGTAGCCGAATATATGTTTCAGCCCGGTATTGGCGCACTCCTTCTGAAGGTTCAGCGTGGCGGCCATTGTATTGCGGTCGCAGATGCCGACAGCCGTATGCCCGAGCCATTTCGCCTTGCGGCACAAATCTTCCGGCGAGCAGCAGGCGTTCAGCAGCTCGTAGGAGGTATGGATGCCGAGGTTCACGAAAGGTACATCATGTACCGGAGGCTTGGGCCGGCCGATATATTTCAGCAGGTTGAAACGGAATTCTTCCCGCAGGTCATAGTAGTACCAGTTCCTGCCGAACGGGAAGGCCACATGGAAGATTCCTTCTTCCATCAGCACGTCCGGACTTTCCATCAGGTTGAACACGGGCCTGTCCCCGTCGCCGCGGAAGATGGATTCCACACCCGACAGGTCGGCCATGAAAAGCCGTCCAAAGCCGGGAATGTCCACCACTTCCGTATCGACCGGGATATAGGTTATCCGTTGTGCATCGAGCCATGAGAGAAGTTCCTGTATCATCTTTCCTGTACTTTTTTGAGTTTGTATTCAAGGACGGACAGCAGGCCGCAGGCGAAAATCCCGTAGATTTCCGGTTCCGTGAGTTCGTCCCAGTCTTTGGCGGCATCGGCGATGTCCGCGATGAAAACCTCGAAATAGGGTTTCAGCCGTTCCGCCGTCCGCTTTACCGACTCGACGGCATCGCCGTCGTAGCCGATGACTACGGTTCTCACGCCTTTCGATTGCAGCTTGTAGATCTGGACATCGGAGATTTTCTTTCCGAAGGTGGCCACGGCTGCGACATGGGAATTGTCATAAAGCTCGAGTCCGCGGGTCAGGGCGATGACATCGAAAATCCCTTCCGCGAGGATGACCGTGTCGGTTTCGTCCACTCGGACGGCATCGTAGTTATAGAGGAGCTTGGAAAAGTCGTTTTCCGTGGAGTTCCGGTAACGCAGGATCTTGTACCCGCCGCTATGCCTGGCCTTGCGGTTGTGCGCGTCTATATCCTCTTTCGGCCAGGTATGTCGGGAGACATAGCCGACAACCGTACAGTCATCGATGACCGGAAAGACGACATAGTCCGCGTAGCGCGGGTTGAGCCTGCCGGTCATCCCGACCGGGAAATACTCGTAATCGTCGAAACGGAAGCCGCGCCGCTGCAAATACGGATGCCGGAAAGTGCGCTTGTAAAAGTCCGGCAATTCGACCGGCACCAGTCCGTCGTCTATCTCTTCCGCCTCGTCCTCCTCCAGCAGGTGCAGGTTCAACGGTGCGGCGATGTCGGCTGTCTGCGAGACCATCAGGTCCATGCGGCCGATAGCCGCCAGAAGTTGCTCCAATGTACGGGTGGATGCCCCGCAGGAGAAGCAGTGGGCCATGAAAGGCCGGCGGTGGGCAGTCTCCTTGCCGATGTAGATACCGAACTTACCGCCCGACTTTCCGCAGAACGGGCAGCATGGAACGATAAGGTTCTTACCGCTCCCGTCCCGTTTGGCACCCGTCTCGCGGGTTATCTCCGAAACCAGATATTGATATTCCTGTACAGACAGTTCCATATAAAAGGTATAGCTGCAGTACAAGGGCTAAAGTTTAAAAACGCCTCATAAATTTCATTGTTTTGATACGCTTTCTCAAGGTGGAAATGGGTATCGCACACTGCCGCGACAAGAGAGGGAGCCTCTATGCCTTAAAAAGCAGGACGAAAACCTGCCCATGTGTCGTGGCAGGCGCTGGTGCGGATAACAAGGAGGTCAATGGGAACAGGCCTTCTCCCGGACAGAGGTTCATGGCAGGATACCGCGAACTTATCCGGCGAAAAAGGATATAATAGAGGAAATTCCCATGCATTATCGAAAAAATCTGTACAATAAGAACCTGTCGGCAGACTCTGCACGAAAGGGCGGAAAAAAGCCCGGCAAGATTTCACGTCTGCCCCAAGGACATACAGACTGTACCGGAATGCGAAAAGACCTCGGGGAGATTCCATGAGTGGCTCTTTCCATGATTTTTTAGAGAATTTATTTGAGCGGTCAGGATAAAATTGCTATATTTCAATTACAAAGCGACTGTGTTTAATAAAATTTATCAACAAGTAGTATATGAAGACAAACGAGGACTGGTCCGAAATAGTGGATACGCTCCGCCCGTACCTTAATGGGAATCCGGCAAAGGAAAAGCTTCTGAAAGATGTTGAGAACTGTCTGCGGTTTCTCGGATGGAAAAAGACCAACGGGACGATGAGGTCACGCTCCACATCAGACGGGGAGTCCGGAAAAACGGCAATAACCTTGTTGAAACGGGAAGGGGACTCCGGGTGGCAGGCGTTTCCCGTCATGACGGAATCCCCGGATGGCATGACATACGCCACGGGGCTGTATATAAGGGAAAACATCCGGCTTTATTACAGACCCGATAGCGGGACAGGCATACCGGTCTGCGTACTGACGGCTGAATTAAGGGAGGACGATACTAACGGGCCGCTTCTCTGCGCCCTGCTGTCCTATAAGGAGTTCGATTTGCAAAGTGTGGAGAATTTCTGTCTGAGGCGCTACAACCTGATACGTACGGGTGGCAGTTTCCGCCAGTGGGTGGAGGATTTTCTTTCCGGAAGTACCGGAACGAAGAATATCACCGGCCTGCTCAGGGAAAAATTCATGTCCGAAGGGTTCGAGGACTCCCTTATCAGGGAGGAACTGGAGAAACTCGGACTTAGGGTACGCTATGAAAAAGGGCATGCCGTAATCACTCTCCGTTACTCGGGATGAAGCGGTTTCCGGTGGCAGTCCCGTACCGCTATTACCTGCCTGTTACAGAGCTCTGTACAGCATGCCTGGCGGGATGACCTGCCGGAAGAACAGGGAGCATAGCTTTCTCTATATGGGGGAGATTGGCCTGCCTTTTGCAGTTCATTTTCACAGGAATAAAACTATCCGCTATTGAGTTTTCATTTTGAACGACTTTTTATTCCCTGTTCAGATTCAGCGTCCTCTGCCCGTCATAGAACACCTCGTTGTCATAGTCCGTCGCTATTTTAATGGTATCGCCCTTTTTGAAAAAGCGGCTCTTGGCCACATGCAAGCGCATCACGTTCTCCTTGCGCTCGGCCGATGACTGGTTGAGCGAAATAAGGTGCGTGCATGGGCGTGCCAGACCTTTGGCCTCCGAACAGTTGTACTCGGTCAGCACGTTCCGCTCGTCATTCAGCCACTCCCGGTCTTCGATGGTAGACTGGTAAGTCACCACCATCCATACCTTTTCGTCCGCCGCCAGGTCCTTCAGGTCGTTGGCCACCGCGATACGCTTCGCCCGTTCATGGTCGGCTCCCCATGAACGGCGGTTGGCATCCGTCAGCAAGTCCATCGAGTCCACAATCACGATGTCCGGGTTGTATCCTTTGAGTTTCCTGTATTCCGAAATGCCGTTCTTGATGTCAAGCGTCGAGACCTGGGCATTGAAACGCGGGTAACTGCGCACCGTGATGCTTCCGGCATACGAGGCGACCAGTTTTTCCAGATGTCTCATCTCCGTATCCGAAATCTTTCCCCGCTCGTAATAGTAGGCGTTCCTGGAAATCAGTCCGCCGGAATAGGCGTTCAACGCCTCCTCTTCCGAGCCTTCCAGCTGGAAATGCAGCACATGCAGCCCGTCATCGATGTCCGCCCTGACACCGATCCATTTGGCGATGTGCGACTTTCCCACACCCGTGCTGGCCAGGAAACAGGTCAGCTGCCCGCGCAGGTTACGCCCGGCATTGAGCGCATCCAGATACGGGATGTAGAAGCGGGACACACGGGGAGCGGCCGAGCGTTCCTCTTCCTCCTCCCGGCGGCGGTTCCTCTCGAAACGCTCCTTGAAAGTCGCGGCCACATTGACGAACGAGGTGCTCTTCAGCGTGAACCCTGCCAGCCACTCGGCATATTCCCGGAGAGTATTCTCCGCCTTGTCCTGCCTGTTCTCGTTATACAGTTTCCCGACCTCCGCATAGACCGACTGCAACCGGACCCCCTTGATGTAGGACTCCAGCATGTCGGTCATCACCTCGGCGCTCTGTCCCTCGTCATACTCCCGGAAAGTGTCTATCAGCTCGATGGCGTCGTAATCCTCATGGAAGGTCTGTGCCAGCACGGCATACGACGGCGGTGCCTTGTATGTCCTGAAATGCGCGGCTATCGCCTCCTGTACCCGCTGGAACGAACGGTCCGGCAGGTATTCCTTGCGCATATGCCTGGCAAGGACGGCACACAACGGCTCCTGCCTGAGCGCCGTGGCATAGAGTTCATACAGGAACTCGGCACTGAGCGGATTGACGGCGCTCATGGCTTCGCCTCCTTTTTCCGCCACGCCTCACAGCGGATACGGTACAGTTCCGGATAGCGCGCCTGTGTCCTTCTGCGGCACGGCTCCGCTTTCGCACATTTTGAGCATGACGGGGAGAAAGGCGTCCACATCAGCGTGGAGAGCGCGCAGACGAGATATCCCGCCTCGGTGGAAAGCAGGCGCCGCTTGGTCGTCTCCTCGTATTCCGGATAGATGAAACGCCCGAACGGATGGCTGCGGCGGTCTTCCACCGCCCGCACCCGATCCTGCCGTGACAGCCCGAAGCTCTTCAGCCACCGGTCCTCCCGGTAGCGGCGTTCCTTTCCCGAGCGGAGATAGCGGCCGATGGCTTTCTTTCCGAATGAATGGGAGACGTTCCATTTCCTGCGATACGCGGTATCATATCCGGAAATGGCATATGTCTGGCAGATACAGAAGTCGGACAGGCGTTCCGCACTGACGGAGACGACCTCCCGGCACAAGCCGTCGAAACACATCCCGAGTTGCCTGTCCGACTTGCCGCCGGTAGGGAACACAAAATCCGCCCACACCGTGGTGCGGACCAGCCGTGTAAAGAGCCTCCGGCATCCGTCAATCCATTCTTTTCTCTCCATCGCGTGTCAATAGTTTGCGCAGCTGCGTCTTGGCTAGGAAGATGCGGCTTTTTACCGTTTCTACGTTCCTGGTCTGCAAAGTACCGTTGTTATAGGTGATTTCCATGATTTCCCCGAGTTTGTAACCAGCCTGCTGCAAGAGCAGGGCTTCCCGGTAAATCGGTTTGAGCCGGTCCAGTGCCCAGAGGATGTCATCGTTATAGAACTCGCGGTAGTTGTCCATCCCCATGCTGTTTCCCGACGGTTCGTCCTCATCCGACAGCGAAGAGGATATTTCCGAAATGTCGATATTGTCGTCCGGGGGCATGCGGTTCCTGTTGCGGTTGTTCAGGTCCGCCACAAGCCGTTTGGTCACGGCATAGATCCAGGTCTTTACCGGACGGGCCGGGTCATAACTGTCCATATACTTGAAGAAGTTGGCCAACGCCTCGAGGTAGTTGTCCTCGATGTCCTCCTGGTTATAGGTATATTTGATACAAATGCTGTATATCAGATTCTTGTGCGGCATCACATATTTTCTGAGAAGTTCCGCCCTCTGTCTCGCGGATTCGTCTTCAGGCTGGAGAACCGCAATAAACACATCTTTCTTTTCCACGTTTCCACTGACTGAAAAGGTTGATAATGAATCTCATGTCCTAATCTGTCAGCTACCGTGAGCGTCAATTGAAAAAACGGGCGGCAGCATTACCGCCGCCCGGAAAAAATCCAAACCGTTGTCGGCTTGTCACAGCCTGTGCCTGCGGATGTAATAGTAGAAGAGGTGGCAGGCATCCGCCGCATTGTCATCCACCGGGACAATACCGTATCTGTCCTTGCAGGCCGCGACCATCTGCGTCTTGGTGGCGTGTCCGTCTCCCGTCGCCCATTTCTTGAGGACAGCCGGGTTGACGAACTCCGGTTCCGGGATATCCAGTTCATCGCACACTTCGAGCAGGATACCCCTGAGTTCCGAGAGCCGCCGCATGTCGTAGAAATGGCGGTTCACGCTCACATCCTCGGCCACGACGCGGCGGATGCCGTAACGACGGAGCAGCGAGAGCAGCGTAGTCCTGAAAGCGCCGTGCATCTTGTTGCCGTTGCGCCGTTTGCTTTCGGTGAAGTTCCATGTCCCGGCCTCATGCAGGGAGAAGTATCCGGTATGCGTGGCGATGTCCAGCGCCAGTACCTGCTCCCGGGTCAGTACGCTATTCTCCGAGTCTCGATTCGCCATTCTCTTTCACGATTACCAGTTTATGCGGATACCCTTCAGCCACATTCCCGTGCGAGACTACCAGCACGGTACCGCCGAGCGAGTTCAGCGCCTCGAACATGGAGGCCAGCCCCGCTTCATCGACCGCCTCGAGTATCTCGTCCAGCACGAGCAGATCCAGTCCCTTGTCCCCGTCGCAGTTGCTGTTCACGAGTTTCTGCATGGCAAGGATGGTCGCCAAATTCACACGGGCGGCTTCGCCTGCCGAAAACTTGCCGAACGAGCCGCAGTCCATGCCGTCGCGCAGCAGTGAGATGGAGATTTTCTCCCTTACCTTACCACTCTTGAGGACGGTATACCCGTCGAAGCGGATACGGATGTCGCTGCCGATGTCTTGCAGGAACTCGTTGGTGATACGGCTGAGCGCCTCGATTTTCGTGTTGGCCAGATAGGTCTTGAACTGCACGAACCGTTCCCGCTGTATCTCCAGGGCACGGACCCGGGCATCGACGGCCGTCTTGCGCCCTGCCGCCTCGTTGGACTTCCCGCGCGTTTCACGGAGAGTGTCCTTGAGCGATTGTATGAGGTCGGGTGAAGCCGCCTCATCCAGCTCCCGGATCGTGGCCTGCAAAGTGTCGATGGCGCAGGCCGCAGCCTGTATATCTTCCTTGCCTACCCGTATGCCGCGGTTCAGTGCGGCATTGCGCTCGTCTATGAATCCGAACACCTCGTCGAATACCTTGCGGCGGACACCTTCGATTTCACTTTGCAGGGCGGTAATTTCGGAAGCGATGCGTTTATGCCCGCTTTCCACCTCTTCCACGTGGCGGGTGGCATTCCTGACGGCCCGTTCGTGCCCGGCCAGCTGCTCCTCCCATCCGGTGCGTCTGCCTTCCAATATCCGGCGCTCATGGTTCAGCCGGTTCTGCTGCAACTCCACGGCATCCGTCTCCTCCTGCTTCTCATCGATACGGCCGTTGATTTCCGTGAGCTGCCGTTGACGGAGTTTCAGTTCCTTCATGCCGGCCTTGATGTCGAACTGTGGTTCTGCCACCAGAAACTCATACCCGCAGAAAGGACAGGTGATGGAGCCGGCCAGTTTGTTCGAGAGGCCGTCAATACCGGCAGAAACGATACGCCGTTTATGGCGCAGTTCCTCGATGCTGCCGGACAGGTCGCGCAGACGGATGTCGATTTCCCGCAGTCTCTCCGCAGTCGTATCGGACTGATCCCTGTATGCCTCACAGAATGCGGCATACTCCTTCTTGAACTGTTCCCAGCCGTCAGTCCTGTTTTTCAGTTCCTGTTCCGCCTGCTTCAAGACGGCATCGCAATCCTTCAACCGCTCTGTGGCGGTCTGTAACCGTCCTTTCTTTTCGGCAATGACCTTGTCCCAGTCCGTCTGCCGGGCATCGGGAAAGAGGGACATCATTTCCGCTATCTTTTCCAGACACGCTTCCAATGCGGTATCTCCGGCTTCCAGTTCCTGCAAAGCCTCGTCCGCCCGCTGCACTCCGGCAAACTGTTCCTCAAGCCTGTCCACGGTCTCGTGCCCGGTACGGATCTGCTCCCTCTTGGCCGCTATGGCCGTTTCCAGTCCCATGATACGTTCCACACGGGTACGCCCCCGCTCGGCTCCGGCTTCCTCCTCCTTGCGTATCTGCTCCTGTAACATCCCGATACGCCCGTCCAACCCGGCCAGTTCCAGTTCCACCTGCCGTTTCTTTTCAGAGAGCGGCACGATGTCTTCCTCCACTTGGGCTATGGCCTCGTCCACCAGGATACCGTTGGAAAAGCGGTTGATGACCTCTTTCTTCTCCTTGTCCGATGACGAAAGAAAATTCTCATACCGGTACTTGGAGAGAATGAAGTTGTTGAGCAGTTCGTCGCGTGTGACACCCAGTTTGTCAAGAATATACCGATTATAGGCGTCAACCGAAGGTTGTACCGCCTCGTCGGTCATCACCTGCCTGCCTCCACGGTAAAGCGTGCAGCTGACAGAGGAGGCCCCCTTGCGCGGGATACGGCGGTTGACGAGCAGTTCCTCGGCGGCGGAATCGTTGATGAAATGTAAGGCGACGCGGCATTCTTCCGCCGCATCGTTGATAATCTCCTCCGAGCGTATCTTTCTAAGCGGGCTGCCCGTGATACCCACGGCGATGCATTCCAACAGGGCAGACTTGCCGGCCCCGTTCGACTGCTGGGAGTCATTGTCCCGGTTATCGCCGAAAATCAATGTCGTCACGCCTTGCCGCAGCGTGTAGGACAGCGAACGGAAGGCGCAGAGATTTTCGGCTTCTATCGTCTTTAATTTCCACATGATCTGTTTTCTATTTTAGATAAATACTCCAATCCCATCGACACATCCTCGATCTGTTTCTCCCGGCAGAAGTCCTCGTAGGTTTCCCGGATGCGGCGGCTGTCGAATTTCTCGAAGAGCGAAGAGGATACCGCTTCCGGCGGCTGCTCGTCATCGGCAACTAGTTCTACCTTCGCCGCTCCGGCTTCCAGCAAGGCGGCTTTGTCCACCGATTTCATCGCGGCGGCAGGTGCATGGACACGCACCTTGACCTTGTAGCGACCATCGGCCTCCATTTCACGCAGCTCGTCCATCAGGTGCAACCCGGCACGTTCCGCCGGCATATCCATGACACGGTACCGCATGTTCACGCGGTTCTTGACAAACTCGTACGTGCCGTCCGTATACAGCACCGTGTATCCTTTCTCCTCGTCCTCCCCGAAGTTATGCTGGCGCGAGGAACCGATATATTCGATTCCCGTCCCCGGAATGACGGTACGGTTGTGGTAATGGCCGACAAAGACCTTGTCGAAAGGAGAGAATATCCTGGCAGGCAGTTCCTTTTCCGAAGGCTGTGCCAATGCCCCGTTGATACCCTCATGGATGTAGAGGAAGTGCTCCGGTTTTCCGGAAAGCGCTTCCGCAGCCAATCGTCCGAGCCTTTCGGCAAAAGAGCCGTCTTCCGGAAAATAGCTCATTACATGGAGCGCGAACTTCCATTCCGGGCGGCACAGGGTCAGGTACTCATCCACGACAGTCACATTCGGATGCCGGTCGAAGACATGACAATATCCGCGCAGGGATTCCTGGTTCACCTTGTCGTGGTTCCCTTCCGCCAGCGTGACATGAATGTCATGGTCCGCGGCGGATACAAGCATATCCCTGACGGCCAGCAGGACATCGAGTGTCTGGGCGGCACGGGAAAAGAACAGGTCTCCTCCGACAACCACTTCCCGGATATCCCGTTCCCTGCAAATTCCCATGGCCTCCTGCCAGTTGGCCTGGAATGCAGGGATGTTGTCTTTCGAGATGTGGATGTCATTCAATAACAAAAGGCAGGGTTTGTTCTCTTTCATACTAAGTGATTGTGATTAGGACGGGAGGCCCGGATGCCTCCCGTCGGATTAGAATTCAAGAACTTGTGAAAGGCTTATCTGCGGCGGCGGGGACGCCCGGCACGCTCTTCCGGTTCCTCCGGCTGCTCTTCTTCCTCCCCGGGGGCATCCTCCGGTTCGTCACCGGGCTTCGGACCCTCCATCTCGCTTTCGATCAGGTCGAGCAGTTCACGGTTGCTCGTGGAGCGTGTGACACGCACGGAGAGCCCTTCCTGCTCGATGTAGCCGCGAATCATCGCACGCAGCTCCTGGCCCTCCTCGGTCTTGTCACCGAGTTCCTGCCGCTGAAGCTCGTCATAACGTTCGAAAAGGTCGTCCAGCGAGATGCCTCCGCCTTCACGCCCGTTTTCCCTGTTATCTTTCGTACGACGGTCGAACGAGAACGCGGATGTGTCCTCCTTGGGCAGTTCACCGTCCAGCGTGTCGATGACCCTCTTCATTTCATCCGTCTCCATGAGCGACATGCCGTAGATACCGTCGCACTGTTTGAGGAACTCGACGGTGGCTCCCAGATGATAACGGGTGTAGCGGTAGATGATTTCCGGGATACGCAGCGCACCCATCAGGGCGGTCAGCTCCTCCTTGGTCAACGGTACAGGTTCCGATTCGTTGTCAATGGAAATGACATACTCGGTCTTGGCTCCGTTCTTGCGCTTTTCAATCTCCACCGGATAGGCGTCATACACCGAGGAAACCGGGCACGGGTAAGACGGATTCTTGGCCAGTTTCTTGCTCCACAGCTTGAACTTCCTCTCATCCAGGTCCTTGAACTGGGCATGGGAAAGGGTCATCATCTGCACGCCTTTGGCACGTTCACCCAGGTCGAATACATAGAGACAGTGGCCGTAACTGTATTTCAGACCGCCTCCGAACGAGCCCCCGGCAATTTTTTCCGCCAGTTTGTCGTCCCCGTCCTCTTTTGCGGCTTCGACGGCCATGCGGCGGTAAGTCTCGATGGGATCAACGCTATATCCGGCATCGGTAGCGCGGGTGACAGTGACATACATCTTCTGGGGCTTGTTCCCCGTAGCGGGTTTCTCCAGCTCCAGAAGCAGCTGGTGGACGGGATACTCATAGCCCGGACGTGTCGGCGAGCCGTCCGGATTGGGAGCGATGGGCAGGATACGGAGACGGTAAGTCCCGAACTTGTCCATGCGGAAGAACTCCGTACGGGCGAACGCCCTGTTCTCCTCCTGGGCACGCAACTGTGCCTCCTGATAAGATTCCTGAACGCCGAGGAACATTTCCTCGACAGACATGCCTTCCATGCCGTTGTTCTTTTCTTCTTCTTGCATAAACGCTTTGTTTTATGGATTTAAAAATGCCCGAAGAATGCGACACGGCATACCCGCATCGCAAAGAAACTGGTAACAGGACGGACGGGTTCGGTTGCACCGTCCGCGTTCAACTGATAAAACTGGGAGAGGATGTCTCGCTGACCGTATCCCGAAAGAGGATACTCATTTGACAATATGGAAAGGCCTTGCAGCGACCGTGGAATACAAAATTAGGCAAATCACCCGGAACAGCCATACATGTACATGAATGTTTGTCACCGGTATTGTCCTTCAGTGCATTACCGTTTCATTTTAAGAATGTTTTTAATCTCCCCGAGCAGTCTGTCGCCACCCGGCGCGTTCCGCGCTTCGGCGAGCAGCCTCCTGCGGTTCCGGCGGATATACTCTTC
>ERZ791615.841-NODE-841-length-11445-cov-2.80193_pt1 | contig 11445 bp, 8 predicted proteins | sample MGYA00510273_ERZ791615 | MGnify/ENA primary metagenome ERZ791615 (study PRJEB30046, sample SAMN00715185) | human gut metagenome | study: EMG produced TPA metagenomics assembly of the A metagenome-wide association study of gut microbiota in type 2...
CGCTTTTTCCGCGCTTGGTTGTAACAAGGATTACACCATCATTGGCACGTGCACCATAGATTGCAGTAGCACCGGCATCTTTCAATACTTCCATTGATTCAATATCATCCGGATTGATATCACTCAAAGAAGAACGTACCTGTCCATCAATCAGAATCAGAGGAGAGCCAGAACCATCAAAGTTAGTACCTCCACGAAGGACCAGCGTCGGTGTACTGCCCGGATTACCGGAAGTCTGGCTAACGGACAAACCTGCAACAGCTCCGGATAATGCCTGACCGGGATTTGAATACAATCCCTGCTTCAATGTTTCTTCTTTTACCTTGGAAATTGAGTTGGTAACTTTAGTACGCAACTGTTTACCGCCATAACCGGTTACTACCACTTCTTCCAGCATCTCAGAATCTTCTTTCATCTGAATCCGGAAAGAAGTCTTTCCTTTAAGATCAATTGTTTGTACTTGATATCCGATATACGAAACTCTGATTTTTCCGTCCGGATTCATGTTTAATACAAATTTACCATCGATGTCAGTAATGGTACCATTTGTTGTACCCACTTCGACAACACTCGCTCCGATGATTGGTTCACCAGCAGCATCGCTTACCACACCGGTAATTGTTTTTGTCTGTGCCATAGCCCCTATGGAGCAGAAAAGACACAACATAAGCAAAAGGATGTCTTTTTTCATTAGTATTACTTTTAGTTAATAATTGAAATAATTTTAGATACTTATCTAAGTCCAATTAGAACTAATCTTCCGGTAATACCTCATCTCCCTATGTCAGATTCCTCTTTAGAATTTTAATCGGAGCAAAAACATATTCGCAAAATCGACCTGTTTTCTACCTATTTAAGATATAACTCTTCCCTTTTATTCATGACTTTAATAATGCATATTTTTATATTTAATAGCATATATAAGAAAATAATTTATTAAATACTTTGCAGATATTAATAATATAAATATATTTGCAGCGATTTAAGATATACATATCGGTGATTTATATCTAAATCCTCTATAAGATAGAAGAAAATATGAATAAATAACTCAACTAAGTTCTAATTGAACTTATGCGTTCACTTGTAACCACTATCTATTCATTCACCAATAATACTTATAAAAACAGGCATTTATTTATTGACAACACCACACTTATTCAATTCTCTAGGGGTTGTTGTAGAACCAAAATCAATTACCGGTATAATGACAAATTGCATAAGCAAAACAGAGTCATCTATATAAGTGTAACAGCAACAGGTATCACAAATGGTACGGATTCTTTAAGTCCCCGACAATTATTGAGACCCAGGACGATTACTTCAAACGTTTGCTCATGTTTGTTAATTACAACTCCAATAAATTTGTTCAGACCTCCTTCACCATACCTATATATCACATCGTTTTGAGAAATCTAAAGCAGTGCTTTAGGAGGTGTAAAGCATAGCTTTTGCCTACTTAAAGCAGTGCTTTATAAAATCCTAGAAGTTTGTTTCAACTACAAGAAGGAAAAATATACGCGATGAGTATAATTTATGCTATAAGCATATTCAGATTTACTATAATGAAATAAAGACTTGCTATAATGAAAAATGGAAGTGAACTCCTCGCACCCCATCCTTTATCCACTAACACAGACAAACAGGGAAAAGTGAAGAAATGAATGTTTTTCAAAAAAAGAAAACCTTACCAGTGATGAATCCAAAATAAGGGGTTGAATTCAGCACTGGCAGTTTCTTGTCAAATTCTGCGTAACTGACAACACCTGAACATCATCTGCGTTACGCTTCATATATACTTGCAGACTTTTATCTTGCCGGCTTCTCTACGTGCTTTACTAAATAAAAGTATCTTTAACTATCAACAGTGATATCTCAAAGAAGCTCTTTACAAAGCATATAACCACGAATCATCATACGAGGTATATGGAAAGGTCCTTTAAAAAGATTCCCCTTAGCGGGTTGGGCCACAGTACCGTCGCGATGAAGATAACCATACCATTCCCCATATTCCTTATCCGGGAAATGAGCATAAGCCCAATCACTCACCTGTTGATGCATCTGAAGATATTTTTCATCTCCGGTAGCCTGATAAGCATATAAAGTGGCAATAATAGCTTCTGTTTGCGGCCACCAGAATTTCATATCCTGAGAATAGTCCTGAACAGGAAGATTCCGACAGTCACGGAAATTGATAATTCCTCCGAATTCCTTGTCCCATCCCCACTCCCAAGACCAATCAAGAATCTGAAGAGCCAACTGAAGTAAGTCCTTATCCCAATTACGATATTTAGCTTCTTCCATGATAAACCACGCAGTTTCAATACAGTGCCCCGGGTTTATAACGCGCCCGTTACAAGTATCTATGAATTCACCGTCAGGTCCCACCATTTCAAGCAAAGCTTTAAACTCCGGATGAATAAAATATTTACGTAACGCTGCAATCGAAGTATCTATCTGCTCTGTCAACGACGGATCATCAATAACCATACGGATACGAGAAGCCGTGTTAATCAAGATCATTGTTATAGAATGACCTCTTGAAGGCAGAGTAGGCAAATATTTTGGCTCAAGAAATCCCGGAGTATTCAGGAAATGCAAGGTACGTTTAAATATATCCAAAGCTTTTTTCGCATATTCTTTTTCACCTGTTGCTAATGCATACTCAGCCATTGCTATTGCAGCAAAACCTTCAGAAAACACATAACGGCGTTTACGCAAGGGCTTTCCGTCTTCTGTAACTTCAAAAAACATATGTCCGTCCGTATCAAAACAATGTGCTTCGATAAAATCAATACAACTTTTTGAGGCTGCCAGCCATTGAGGATTCTTTTCTATATTATTATATGCATATGCAGCTATAAATCCAAAACGTCCCTGAAACCAAACCGACTTGGTAGTATCCATCAAACTACCGTCACGATTAACGCATGTATACACCCCTCCATGTTCTCTATCTAACCCATACTTCATCCAAAACGGCATAATATTATTTATTATATCGTCTTTATATGATATAGCCCACTTACTCAAATATTCTGTTGTATTCATGCTATGCGTTTTTAAAATTTATTGCATCGGTCAAAAAAATGAATAGCTTCAAGTTCCGCTTTCATCTGCGCTTCTTCCTCATCTGTCATATTCTGAAACGGAGTACGGTTCTTGCCCAAATCAAGCCCTATCAACTTCATGATACGTTTTCCGCCGACAATATTCCCACGGAAATGACAAATCACGTTTATTACTTCTTGTGAGAAGTTTTGGCGTTCGCGAGCAGTTTCTATATCACCTGCCTCCCAAGCCTCAATAATACCGACCAATTCTTTACCGTTATAATTAGTTGTTCCTCCAATGCCACCTTGAGCGCCTCCCATAGCCAGACAAGGAAGAATTGTCTCATCCTGTCCATGCAGCATATCGAATTTTCCATTTTTATATAAACGACATTGGTTATATTCATACATACTCTCAAAAGTATATTTAATACCTGCAAAATTGGGAACACGACCGTCTACCGCTTCCAATAGCTTAACCATTGGTAAAAAAGCACCATTGAACGCCGGAATATGATAATAATAGAAAGGCAGTTCGGGTGCCCCAGCTGCTATTTCTTCGATATATTTTACCAGTTCCTCAATACGACCAATCTTCGGAAAAGGAGGAGCCATAGCACCAATCCCCCATGCGCCTATTTTTTGTGCATGCTCTGCCAACATACGGCTAGCCTTTACACAGCAGCTACCAACATGCACTATAACCTTAAAACCCTCAGGAGCAACAGAAACCCAACGTTCGGCCAATCGCATACGTTCTTCTTCTGTCAACATATAGCCTTCACCGGAAGAACCATTGATAAACACTCCTTGCAGTCCATTCTTTACCAGCATCTTAGCATATGCTTCAATTGGTTCTAAATTCACCTCACCATTCTCATAAAAAGGAGTAAACGGTGCGTCAATAAGTCCTTTAATTCGTTCCATTATTTTATTTTTTATAAAGTTATATATACTCTTAATCTACCATATTATCTGTCTTCGGCCTTAAGAAATAGATTTGAAGTACCAATGCCACAGCCCCCAGCCACTACAATGCTCAACATTGCAAATCCCTGTCCCAAGCTTCCTCCATCCGTCCATTTCCCTAACACTTCTGTCACAGCAGCTCCGGCAAACACGCCGGTCATATTCATAATACCATAAGCCGTTGCACGATGTTTCGCCGATACAAACTGACATAAAATAGGCATATTATTAGCGTCAAATATTCCAAAGCCAATTCCGAAGAGTAAGCCTGCACCAATCACGCTAACAAAGCTATGTCCAAAACCCAGCAGAAGTAAAGCCGGTATAGTCATTCCCAAACCGATAGCTCCGGTATAGACCCGTCCACGAATATTTTTTTGTACCCAACGGTCTGACAAGATGCCACCTAAAATAACGCCGATAAAAGAAGAAACTGCAATCGTTATGGTAGATATCGGGCCGGCTTCGGACATCGGAATATTCAAACTATCTGCAAATAAGGTCGGAAGCCAATTCTTTGTTGCCCACCCCGGAAGACTGGGAGCAGCAAAATAGAAAAGAATAATCCAAAATGCCCAGTTAGTAAACAGTAAGGAAAGCCCACTTATTATAGAAGGTTTCTTTTCTCCAGGAACATTATCTATTTTCTTGCTAGAAACATTATGAATAGGATTTTCTTTCAAAAATAATATGAGTACCAAAGAATAGACAATCCCCACGATACCAAACCAATGAAAAGTAGCCTGCCAGGAGAAAGCCGCAGCAGCCGTAGCTCCAAAACCACCAATAGCCTGCCCTACATATAAACCGGTCATGTGTACTCCCACTGCCAAAGAACGTGACTTCCCTTCGTGCCAGTCAGCAATTAACGACAAAGCCGAAGGAATATACAATGCTTCACTGACTCCCATTATAGCACGCAGCCAATAAAGTTCATGAAAATCATGGGCATACCCCATCAAGAAAGTGACAGCGGACCAAACAAAAAGACTACCGACAACTAGCCACTTACGATTTACCCTATCCGCTATAATCCCGGCAACGGGACTCATAAAACCATAGATCCACAAAAATATAGCCATTAAAGCCCCAAAAGCTTCTGCTTTATTCAGTTCTACAATATCTACTTTCATAGCTTCTTGCATAGTAGAAAGCATTTGGCGGTCCATATAATTAAGAAGTGCCACTATCCACAATAAACCGACTACTACCCAAGGATAAATACTTTTGTTTTTCATATAAAGCAATTTTTATGTTTCACTCGCATTAAATTATTGCAAACATAATACTATTTTTATTATAAGCCAAATATTTAATTAAATATTTTATTATATATTCGAGGATTACTAAATGGACTAGAGTCTATAACACTTTATGCATGAAAAAGGTAGTGCCTTCTGCTATGGACGACACTACCTTTTCCATATAAAAACAACAATAATTCAGAGCTTCACTTTGGCTATCAGTTTACGTATTTTACCACTACCAATAACCGGAGCATGAGGATCTTCCGGATATACAATCACAAACTGCCCCGGAAGCAAACTAACATAGGTAGTAGGACGATCTGAATACAGAGCACAATCTTCTTCTTTTGAATATGCCTTAGTCTCGTTTTGCAAATCTTCTAAAGCTTTCCAACCAATCATTTCCTCACCCTCCAACAAGATATGTACATCAATATAGTCATGATGCAATTCTAAAACCTGCTGATCAGAAGTTACGCACTCCGGATTCACATTATTAATAAATAGATGATCACCATCAACCTCAATACGCCCCAAATCGGCATGAAGCAAATCATGTGTTTTCACATAGTCAAACAAAGACTTAAACAAAGGGTGAAGTCCTTCAATCCGCTGACTATTTTGCAGATTAGATACAATCATATTTTTCCTTTCATTTATAATTAAACAATAATCGCACAAATATAAGTCTTATATTTAATATTCGGTTTATTATTAATAAAAATATTTATTATATTAAACCTGACACTCAAAAGCCCTTTATTATTATTTCCGACGAAAAAATATCAGAAATTGAGAATATAATAAATTCAAAGACAAGAAATCTCCATTAATAAATAAATTTATTATCTTTGCGAGAAAGAATAAAGAAGAACTAAGATGAAACAACATTTACTGAAAGAAATAGAAGTAGGGACTAATCACGCTCTTCTTAAGAAGAAGATTATCACACATTATATATATAATGGTAGTTCAACTATTACGGATTTAGCAAAGGAGCTAGATCTTAGTGTCCCAACTGTCACAAAATTCATTAGTGAAATGTGTGAGGAGGGGTATATAAATGATTACGGCAAACTGGAAACGAGTGGAGGGCGCTATCCTAGCTTATACGGCCTAAATCCCGAATCAGGATACTTCATTGGAGTAGATATCAAGAAATTTGCAATTAACATAGGCCTGATCAACTTTAAAGGTGATATGGTAGAGTTAAAGATGAATATCCCTTTCAAATCAGAAAATACGTCGGAAGCACTTGAAGAATTATGTAAACTTATCTTGCAATTTATAAAGAAAGTAGATATTGATAATGATAAAATATTAAATATCAATATAAATGTTTCCGGCAGAGTCAATCCGGAATCCGGATATAGTTTCAGCCAGTTCAATTTCGAAGAAAGACCGCTGGCGGAGGTGTTGACTGAAAAAATCGGATTTCGAGTAACAATTGACAATGATACACGCGCCATGACATACGGAGAATATATGAAAGGGTGCGTAAAAGGAGAAAAAGATATTATTTTTGTAAATGTCAGCTGGGGGCTGGGTATCGGCATTATTATTGACGGGAAAATATATACCGGCAAATCGGGATTTTCCGGAGAATTCGGGCACACAAATGTTTTCGATAATGAAATCATCTGCCATTGTGGGAAAAAAGGTTGTCTGGAGACTGAAGCATCAGGCTCTGCTCTTCATCGAATATTAATAGAACGTATCCAGAACGGAGAAAGTTCAATTTTATCCAACAGGATTTTGTCAAAAGACAATGTTTTGACTTTAGATGAAATTATCGCTTCTGTAAATAAAGAAGATCTGCTTTGTATTGAAATCGTAGAAGAAATAGGCCAAAAACTAGGAAAACAGATTGCCGGATTAATTAATATCTTTAATCCGGAACTAGTTATAATAGGCGGAACCTTATCACTGACAGGCGACTATATTACCCAGCCTATCAAAACAGCAGTACGTAAATACTCGCTCAACCTGGTAAATAAGGATTCTGCTATTATGACCTCCAAATTAAAAGACAAAGCCGGTATTGTCGGAGCCTGTATGCTGGCACGCAGTAGAATGTTTGAAAGTTAAATTATTGTTTCAAGCTCTACAATAAAGGCTAATCTGAGAGATTTAAAATTTAAGGCTAAAAAATTGTCGGATTCTTTTTGTTTTCTCAAATAAAGCTGTAATTTTGCACGCCGTAAACGAGAGACAAACCGCCGCTATAGCTCAGTTGGTAGAGCAACGCATTCGTAACGCGTAGGTCGCCAGTTCAAGTCTGGCTAGCGGCTCTTGATAATAAAGCGTTAACTATCATCATAGTTAACGCTTTTTTCATAATATTGAACTGCATCTGATGAAACGAAATCAAAACAGGAAATTATTCAAAAAGAAATCACGTTCTAATTATAAATTAGGATGTATTATCACTATTGTTATACTTATACCTGTTCTTTATGGTGTCTATTTGTATTGCCAACAGTTTAATACCCAAACGCAAAAAAGCAACGAACCACAAGTTAATACATCTTCTCAAATTCCTTCCGGCAGAAATTTGGAGATCCCTGTCTCATTAGCTCCCAAACAAGAGCAAATCATTCGACATACAGGATATACCGTTTCTTATAATAAAGATTTAAAACTTCCGAATTGGGTATCCTATGAACTTACCCGACAAGAAACCAAAGGAAAAGAAAAAAGAAGTAACCGTTTCATTGCCGATCCATTAGCAATAGGGACTATTGCAACAAATGCGGATTATACACGTTCAGGATATGATAAAGGACACATGGCACCGGCTGCAGATATGAAATGGAGTCCGAAAGCGATGAAAGAGTCGTTCTATTTTAGCAATATGTGCCCACAACATCCGCAATTAAATAGAAGAGGCTGGAAAAATCTGGAAGAAAAGATCCGGGACTGGGCTATTGCAGACAGCGCTGTCATCGTTATTTGCGGACCTATCATAGAAAGAGAATCGAAAACAATCGGAAAAAATAAAGTTGCAGTACCCCAACAGTTTTTCAAAGTAGTCCTCTCTCCTTTTGTCAAACCCATGCGAGCCATTGGTTTCTTATTCAATAATGAACAAGCAACAGATCCTCTTCACTCATATGTAGTTACCATAGACAGTATCGAACGACTTACACACATGGATTTCTTTGCAACTCTACCTGATGAAATTGAAAACAAAATAGAAGCCGAAGCCAATTATCACCAGTGGCCGAATTAACTATCTGTTTGGTAAACAGCAAGTAACCCATATATCTTTTCTTATTAGTTCCACATGTGGCACTAATAAGAAATTGCAATTCAACCAAAACAATCTGCCGATCCGGCTCTTTAAATATAAAGAAAAACTAAATAAATTCTATTCCTTTTCAGCGATTCATCACAGAAAGAAATCACTCCTATCCAAATTCTTCCTATCTTTGGCACAGCAAAAAAATAACGTCTCATAAGATGAAGAAAAGAAAGATTTTATTGACAATTCTGGTCGGAGCCATTTTCCTATGCGCCATTGCAGGAGGCACTGTTTATTACTATCTGTTTGCTCCTCAGTTCCACCCCTCCAGAACCGTGTATATTTATGTAGATCGGGACGACACGGCCGACTCCATATTTAATAAAATAAAACGTTCAGGACATATAAAGAACTTCACCGGCTTCTATTGGATGTCTAAATACAAGAATTTCAATCAGAATATACATACCGGACGCTATGCTATTCGCCCGAATGACAATGTATACCATGTGTATAGCCGTTTCTCCAGAGGCTATCAAGAGCCTATGAATCTCACTATTGGAAGTGTACGGACTATAGACCGCCTTGCACGGAGTATAGGTAAACAACTTATGATAGATTCTATCGAAATAGCTCGTCAACTATTCGACTCTACCTTTCAGTCCAAGTTGGGATATGACAGTAAAACGATTCCATGTCTTTTTATTCCGGAAACTTACCAGGTATATTGGGATATGAGCGTAGACGATTTTTTTCAGCGCATGCAAAAAGAGCATGAACGCTTCTGGAACAACGAACGGCTAGCTCGGGCTACGGCAATCGGAATGACTCCGGAAGAAGTCTGCACACTCGCTTCGATCGTAGAAGAAGAGACCAATAATAATGAAGAAAAACCGTTGGTAGCAGGTCTCTATATCAACCGTTTACAAAAAGATATGCCTCTACAGGCAGATCCTACCATAAAATTCGCCTTGCAAGATTTCGCCTTAAGACGTATCACTAACGAGAATCTTAAAGTAAATTCACCGTATAATACTTATACAAATACCGGATTACCCCCCGGTCCCATCCGCATTCCTACTAAAAAAGGAATAGACAGCGTATTAAACTATACAAAACATAACTATATATATATGTGCGCGAAAGAAGATTTCTCAGGAACTCATAATTTTGCCTCCAATTATGCCGACCACATGGCAAATGCAAGAAAATACTGGAAAGCACTGAATGAAAGAAAGATTTTCAAGTAATTCTGTGATAAAACGAACTGAAAAGGCTATCTTTGCGCGATATAATAACAAACTGTGATCAACACTAATAAAAGAAATATATGAGCAAGCAACTCTTACTTGGCGATGAAGCCATTGGACAAGCTGCACTGGATGCCGGACTTTCAGGTGTTTACGCCTACCCCGGTACTCCTTCAACTGAGATTACGGAATATATTCAAATGGCCCCTATAACGACCGAACAGAATATACACAACCGTTGGTGTACCAATGAAAAAACAGCTATGGAAGCTGCGTTGGGTATGTCTTTCGTAGGTAAACGGGCATTAGTTTGTATGAAGCACGTAGGTATGAACGTAGCTGCCGACTGTTTTGTCAACTCTGCTATTACAGGCGTGAAAGGCGGACTGATTGTAGTAGCAGCCGACGACCCAAGCATGCATTCTTCTCAGAACGAACAAGATAGCCGTTTTTATGGGGACTTCTCCCTTATACCGATGTATGAGCCCAGCAACCAGCAGGAAGCATACGATATGGTATATGACGGATTTGAATTTTCAGAGAAACTAGGCGAACCGGTTTTAATGCGTATGGTAACCCGCTTGGCGCACTCTCGCTCCGGAGTAGAACGCAAAGAACAAAAACCACAGAACGGTATATCTTTCAGTGACGATCCCCGTCAATTTATCTTATTACCGGGAAACGCACGCAAACGTTATAAAGTTCTGCTCGCACGCCAGGATGAATTCATCAAAGCTTCCGAAGAATCACCTTACAATAAATACACAGACGGCCCTAACAAGAAATTAGGAATCATCGCCTGTGGCATCGGTTACAATTACTTAATGGAGAATTATCCTGGAGGCTGTGAGTACCCTGTACTTAAAATTGGTCAGTACCCATTACCTAAAAAACAAATCCTTCAGTTGGTTGAATCTTGCGACGAGATTCTTGTTCTGGAAGACGGACAGCCGTTTGTAGAAAAACAGTTGAAAGGTTATCTGGGTATTGGAATTAAAGTAAAAGGACGCTTGGACGGCACATTGTCTCAGGACGGAGAACTGAATCCTGACTCCGTAGCACGTGCAGTAGGAAAAGAAAATAAATCAGAATTCGGGATTCCTTCTGTTGTAGAAATGCGCCCGCCCGCACTTTGCGAAGGTTGCGGACATCGCGATATGTACATCACATTAACCGAAGTTCTCAAAGAAGAATACCCGTCTCACAAAGTATTCAGCGATATCGGCTGCTATACATTAGGGGCTAATGCACCATTCAATGCGATTAATTCATGTGTAGACATGGGGGCATCCATTACTATGGCGAAAGGTGCTGCCGACGGAGGACTCTATCCGGCTGTAGCTGTAATCGGAGACTCTACATTCACTCATTCAGGAATGACGGGATTATTGGACTGCGTGAATGAAAATGCCAATGTCACGATTGTCATCTCTGACAATGAAACAACCGCTATGACAGGCGGCCAGGATTCCGCCGGAACCGGACGTATCGAAGCGATATGTGCAGGTCTCGGAGTAGATCCGGCTCATATCCGTGTAGTGGTTCCATTGAAAAAGAATTATGAAGAAATGAAACGTATCATACGTGAAGAAATCGAATATCGTGGTGTATCCGTCATTATTCCACGTAGAGAGTGTATCCAGACATTAGCACGCAAAAAAAGAAGTAAATAAGCCATGACA
>ERZ791615.845-NODE-845-length-11418-cov-1.72842_pt1 | contig 11418 bp, 8 predicted proteins | sample MGYA00510273_ERZ791615 | MGnify/ENA primary metagenome ERZ791615 (study PRJEB30046, sample SAMN00715185) | human gut metagenome | study: EMG produced TPA metagenomics assembly of the A metagenome-wide association study of gut microbiota in type 2...
AAGATAGTGTTTAATGCAGTATCAGCACCGATAGTATAATCAGAGCCCCAAACATCATTATCGATAGTACCAGGAAGACCAACGATTGGCATACCTAAATCGCTTAATAAAGAACCACCAGTTAAGCTACCATCACCACCGATAATAACTAAACCTTCAATGCCATGGCTTTGAAGAATTTTAAGAGCTTCTTTACGAGTTTCTTCTTGTTTGAATTCTGGGCAACGAGCTGTACCTAAGAAAGTACCACCACGTTGGATAATATCACTAACGCTTTGAGAATTTAATTCTACGATACGATCTTCAAGCATACCTTTGTATCCATCATAGATACCAAATACTTTTACTCCTTCATAAAGAGCTGTACGAACTACCGCACGAGCTGCAGCATTCATTCCTGGGCTATCTCCACCACTAGTCATGATTGCAATAGATTTTAACATATCAAATTACCCCTTTTCTTCTTTGATATACAATATAATGCATATTATTAACTATATAGAAATGCTTATACTAAAATATAAACATATTCGCAACCTTTTAAATATCTGTATTTCCATGAACAGTATGATTTAATTTTACTAATACGCGCGTAATACGAACTCTATCTACTTCTTCGACAAAGAATTCATCATCGCCAAAGTTAGCTTTTTGACCTACACGTGGAGGAGTATCCACCTGTGTAGAAAGCCAACCACCGATAGTATCTATATTTTCTTCTTCAATATTAGTGCCAAACATTTCATTTACATCATCAAGTAACATTTTCGCATCAAGGGAATATAATTTCTCTGTACGTTTTTCTACTGTTGGTCTTTCTTCATCAAATTCATCTTGAATTTCACCAACAATTTCCTCAACAATGTCTTCTAAAGTAACCATACCAGCTGTACCGCCATATTCATCTACAACAATAGCTAATTGTAAACGTTTTCCTTGCATAAGTTTTAACAAATTACGCACTGGCATAGATTCTGGTACGACAGTAACTTCTCTTAATAATGACCTAATATCAATATTTTTGCGCGCATATAATGGATTTAATAAATCTTTTATATGCAAAAATCCTACTATATTATCTTTATCTTCAATACAAACAGGATATCTTGTCATTTGTTCAGTCAACGCTTTTTTTACATTTTCATCAAAAGAGTCTTCTAAATACAAACAAATCATATCTGTTCGAGGGATCATAATCTCTCTAACTGTAAGATTAGATAAATCAAATACATTATCTACAAAAGTCAATTCTGTTTTATCAATATATCCATGTTTATGACTTTCTTCCATCAACAAGCGAATTTCTTCTTCACTATGAGCTTCTTCACCTTCACTTGCCACTTCAAAACCAAGGCGAATTATTACCCAGTTAGCTACATGGTTTAAAATCCATACAGCCGGCCACATAATCTTGTGGAAAATAAGCATTGGTATAGAAATATTAAGCGTTACAGTTTCTGCTTTTTGAATAGCCATAGATTTTGGTGCTAATTCACCTAAAATGATATGCATTGCTGTAATGAGAGAGAAACCTACCACAAGTGCTATAGAATGAGCAAAATCTTCACCAAAGCCAAAGAACTGCACAACAGGTACTAATAAAGCTGCAACAGCTGGCTCACCAACCCAACCTAAACCAAGGGATGCAAGTGTTATCCCTAACTGTGTTACTGATAAAGATGCATCTAAATGGTCTGTGAGCTTTTTGGCATATTTAGCTCGTGTATTACCTTCTTGTAAAAGCGTTTCCAAACGAGAAGAACGAATTTTTACAAGGGCAAATTCCGCCGCTACGAAAAAACCATTCATAAACACTAAAAATACTACTAAAATTAATTTCAACAGAACTTCAACTAGCTCCAATAATTAATTACCTGCATCAATTCATTTATACTAACATTGAAACAGGTAATTCACCTCCTATATTGTATAAATTTAAATCTAGTATAATTATATAAAATCATAAGTTATTTTTCAACTTTTTCTTTATCTGAATATTTTTACGTTGTACTTACTTTTAATTTACATTTTAGTATAGTTAATAAAAATTCTTTAAATAGATTTAAAAATTCATATACTAGTTCAACGTATTTTAAGCTTTTTATAATACAGGAATTCCATTATTATCATCATAAGTAGCTGTACAATGAGGATAATTTGAACATGCCCAAAACCAACCATTTTTACCGCGAATTCTGCGTAAATTTCCTTCTTTACAACGTGTACATAAATATTTTGATGTAGCTTTAGTATTTTTATTTTTCTCTATAGGCATTGCTGAAAATTTTTCTTTAGGAGCAAAATTCATTTTTTTCGTATTTTCTCTAGCGATTAAATCCCAAGCTGAAATCAATTGATTATCTTGCTGAAATATCTCATTTTGCCCAGATTTTATATAATTTTTATCACTATTATTATAATTCATTTGTCGATAATTATTGAAATTAAATTTCGTTTTTTCTATATCTGGCTTGCCATCTACATCATTACAAGTCATGCGACAATTAGGAAAGTTAGAACAGCCCCAAAATTCACCATTTTTCCCTTTGCGTTTTACTAAAATACCTTGGTTACATCTAGGGCATTTATATTCATGCTCTTGTACCAAAACTGTCTTTGTTGCTTTAATACATAAATTCTGCGTAAATTCTGCCTGTTTAGCTAAAAATTCTTCAATTGTTCCCTGACCTTCAGATAAAGAATGAAGATAATCTTCCCAAACAGCAGTAGAGTCTGGATATGTCATTTCATCTGGCAGTGCATCAATTAAAATATACGCCGACTGTGTTGGCACTAAATATTTCTTTTTACCTTCAAGCTGTAAAAAATTTCTCTTTACTAAATCTTCGATAATAGTCGCTCTTGTAGCTTCTGTGCCAATACCATAAATATCTTTTAATTTTTTCTTAACTTCTACATCTTTTACATATTTATGAATATCTTTCATACCTGCAAGTAGTGTCGAACTTGTAAAGCGAGTTGGTGGTTTTGTAGATTTTTTATCATATTCGCCTTTTACATATTCTACTTCATCACCTTTTTTCATTTGTGGCAATGAATTTTGTTCTTCTTTTTCTTCATTATCTTCTTTTTTATCATCTTCATTCAAAGATTTTTCTTTATTATTTTGCACATATAATTCTTTCCACCCCATCTGTTTTACGACTCTACCACTTGTTACAAACAATTCTTGCATATATTCTATGCTGATTTTAGTCTGGTCATAAATATGAACTGGATAAAATTGTGCTATATATGCTTGAGCTATTAAAAAGTAAATATTTCTTTCTTCTATGGTCAAACTCATTAAATTGACCTTTACTTTTGTTGGAATAATCGCATGATGCGCTGTAATTTTTTTATCATTCCATGCTCTACTTTTCGTTTTTAAATCACATTTTTTTGCCCAATTAGCCAATTGCTTTTCATTGATATTATATAAATTCTGCAAAATAATTTTAGCATCACCAAACTGACTTTGTGGTAAATATTCACAATCAGAACGCGGATATGTCGTCAATTTTTTCTCATATAATTTTTGTGCAGTGTCTAATACTAATTGCGGGTCATATCCATATTTTTTACCTGCCAAAACTTGCAAACTAGATAAGGAAAATGGTAGTCTTTGTGCTTCTTTTTTCTGTGATTTTTGATAAGCTATTATTTTTCCCGCTTCTGTTTTTTTGGCAAATTTGCCGATTAAAGCTTTAGCTATATTTTCATCAATTAAACGATTTTCAAAATCTAGTCCTGCCTGTGTATCTTTAGGCTTCCATGTGGCACTAAATTCACCATTTTGATGAGCAAATATCGCTTTTATCGTGAAATAATCCACTGGTTTAAAATCTTTTAATTCGCGTTCTCTACGAACAACTAAAGCAAGTGTTGGCGTTTTTACCCTACCTACAGCAAATACCCCTTTTTTTCCTGCTCTTCTTGCTGCCAAAGTATATGCCCTAGACAAATTCATACCGATAAGCCAATCTGCTCTTGCTCTAGCTAAAGCAGATTTTTTTAAATTTAAAAAATCTCGATTATCTCGCAAATCTTTATTAGCTTTTTTTATACTTTCTTCATCTAAGGCATTTAATAAAATTCGCTTTACAGGTTTTTGACAATTTAAATAATCTAAAACTTCATCAATCAGTAATTGTCCTTCTCTATCAGGGTCGCCTGCATGAACTATTTCATCAGCTTTATCAATAAGATTTTTAATAATACCAAATTGCTTTTTGCAAGACTCATCTATAATCATCTTCCACTGTTTTGGTATAATCGGTAAATCTTCAGCTTTCCAATTTTTATATTTAACATTGTATTCTTCTGGCTCAGCTTGACGCAAAATATGACCAAAAGCCCATGTTACAATTCCATCTTTAGTTATTAAATATCCATCTTTTCTTTGCACAGGGCCTGTCAAACATTTTGCAATCTCTGCTCCCATACTTGGTTTTTCAGCTATATATAAACGCATAATTTCATCTCCTAAATTACTTGAATTAATTAAAAATAAAATTATAAATCGCTACAAAAACAAATATAGTCCATGCTATAAGAAAAATTCCACAAATAGCTAAAAGCCAAGGCATTTTCGGCCCTAAATAATCTGCCTGTGCTTCTGATTTTGCTCTGACAGAAGCAGGTAACATCTGAAGCATTGCATATAAAATCCCTGGCACAACTACTGCATCATCTAATAATCCTAGTCCCGGTATCATATCTGGTAAAAAATCAATAGGACTTATAAGATATAAAAACGCTACAATTGTCATTGTCTTTATCATCTTAGGTGTATTTCTATTAAATAAAGCTGTAAATAAAATTAAAATATCTCTTCTACTTGAACTAATAAACGATAAAATTCGTGTAAACATTTAAAATTCTCCTTAATAAAAATAAACTTATAAATTAAATCAAAATATCATCTATAAAATAAAAACTCTATATTAAATATTAATTATTATACTTAATATAGAGCTTTATGTGAACTATAATTTATTTTTCTATTTTTTCTTTTACAGATACTTTTTCTTCAGGAAAAACTATATCTGCTTCAAACATACGTTGCCATGGAAATCTTATTTGCGCATCAACCACATAAGACTGACCTTCAAATTTTTCTAAGCCATAATCAGCTATCATTTTCTGTAAAACTTCTGTAGCTAATTTTTCTGCTGGTAAAGTTCTAGTTTTTGTATTACCATAATCGCCTTCACCAGGCATGGAATTTAATCTATTCGCTACAGCTTGTCTGATATTTGCTTGATAGAGCCAATCATCTAAATAGCGGACTTCAAGCATTTTTAAAATGCCCACTCTATCTGTATAATTTGCTCCCATGCCCATAGCCAAAGCATAACCTGTACTATTTGTAGGTGTATTCCAACCTGAATAAGCGTTTAATTTATCTAATAAATTTTTACCATATAAACTAAACATTAAAGCATTATCAGAGCCATTGCCAAATGTGATGTCGCCAATACCTACTTTTTTACCTGCCTGTACCGCTTCATCGACCATATTGACAAAATCTATGATATTTTCATTTGGTATATATACATTATTTAAATCATTAGCTGCACCTGTTGTACCGTCAAAATTAGTATTAACCATGAATACTAAATCTGCTCTTTTATCGCTATTGACTTTCATACCGCCAGCCATTTTGATATGGGTCGCTATAGAATTTTTAATTGGTTCATTAGAATATGCTGGTATCGTATTTTCTCCTGTACCTTTAGCATAATGAACACTTACAAATGGAATATCACCTTGTAAATTATTCACTGCTCTAGTCAATAAAACGTAACCAATTTCATCAATTCCAGCTACTGATTGATATTTCAACTCACCTAAATCACTGCCATAATTATCAAGAGCACGGCGTTCTTTATTTGTCTGTGAATATTTAGCATTATCATCACAACCTAATGCTAAATAAGTGATTACATCATTTCTAGCTAAATCAATTAAATTCTTACTTACTAAAAAATTACCTTGTCTACGAGAAAGCCAATCATCTAGAGCTGCTTTTGGTATTTTTTGTTCATATTGTTTTAACTGTTTTCTTTCTTTATGTGTTAGTCCATCTTGTTCTAATTTATCAGTCAATGCAGTATAACGCGCAATATCTGTACCATATTGAGCATAATAATTTGCATCTTCACTACCTGACGCTTCACTTGTTTGAGGTGTTCTCATAATCGAGCCAAATACATATAATTTCATATTTGGATTTGCTTGATGTATTTTTTCAAAATTATGCACTCTAGCTAAAACAACATCTTCACTTAAATTATGTTTTCTTGAAGCAACAAGACTACCATAAACCATAGAGTCTGAAGATATTACTGCTGCATCAGCTTTTTTTGCATTTTCTATCACCCATTTAGATAACTCTTCTGGTTTTGCATAAGGATTTTCTCTATTACCTAGGAGTTCTTCTGGTGGTGTCAATACTTCATATCCTAAATCACGAATATTATCCGCTGTCTGCTTAAAAGAAATCGGTCTATTATCATGGGGTACAAAAATAATAGTTTTATTTAAACTAGCAAAAACAACATTCGGTACATAAACTACTATCATCATCAAAAAAAGACATAATAGTTGTTTTAAATATTTAAACTGCACTTTATCACCTCATTAATTATAAATATCTTAATCATAATAAATTATATCATAATTTCAATCATACTAGAAAAGCCTGCAAAATAATATGCAGGCTTTTTCATTTAATATTTTAAATGCTTCTTCAATACTGTTTCATTTAATTTATTACCAGAAACATCGAAATTAGCTTCAAAAATTCTATTCCATGGCATTGTTATCGAAACATTTACTGCTTCATTAAATAAATTTAAATTATCACTTACAAAAGAACGCATTAATTTTGTACCATATTCTTCAATATATGGTCTTTTTGTATCTCCTATAGTTAAATAATCACCACTACCTGGCAATAAATTTAAGTAAGAGTTTACACTTTGACGAACATTTGCTTGATATACCCAATCATCTAGATATCTGGTCAATAATAATTCATTGCGCTTATCTTGGCTTATCTGATTGCCTACAATTCCCATGCCTAATGCAAAACCAGTGCTATTAGTCGCTGTATTCCAACCAGCATATCCATATAATTTATCTAATAAATCTCTATCTTGTAATTGTTTCATCAAAGCATTGTCTGCTCCATTAGCAAAAGCAATATCACCTATAGCCACATGATAGCCTGCATTGACAAAGCTTTCTATATCTTCAACAAAATCCATTGTATTATATCTTGGTTGAAGCGTATTTACTGGCGTATTAGCATCATATGTCCAGCCACTGCGATTAGTATTTATAAACATTTCTAAATCAGCTTTTTTCAAATCATATGTCCTAATACCACCGATAGCCGTTATTTGACTTGTAAGTGTATTATCTATAGACTCATCTGAATATGTTGGCACAGTTGCTCCGCCATAACCAGAAGCATATTTTATATAAACATATGGCTTATAATTTTCTAATTCATTAACAGCTCTAGTTAAAACTAAAAGCCCAACTTCATCTAAACCAGTTAAAACTTGAAAGCGATTATTTTTTAATCCTAAACTATTTGCATATTCTCTCAACTCATTACTTTCTCTATGAGTCTGGGATAATTTAGAATTATCATCTTTTCCTGTTGCCATATACACTACATCATTATTTTTAACTAAATTTATCAATTGTTTATTGACTTCCACATTTGTTCTGCGACGGGAAAGCCAATCTTTCAAAGCTGCCTCTGGCACGCCTTCTCTTAGGGCTACTTGATAACTTTCATTTAATCCTGAAGTATCAGCATTATCAATTTTTGTATAATTAGCTATAGCTTGTCCATATTTTACATAGTATTCTGGCTCTTCTGTTCCTGAAGAAGCTCCATCTTTTGGCGTTCTCATAATAGAAGAAAATACATATATAGGCATCTTAGGGTGCGTATCATGCAACTTTTCTATATTTTTTACACGTCTTAACAATAAATCTTTTGGTATATGATGTTTTCTTGAAGCTACTAAACTTCCATAAATCATAGCATCAGAAGATATTACTGCTACTTTATCTTTACCACCATTTTCCACTAACCAACGATTAATTTCTTCTGGTCTGCCAGCTTTATCTCTATCACCTAATAAATCTTTTGGTGGCATCTCTACAGTATAACCCATAGAACGGATTACTTGTGCTGTTTGATCGGAAGATATCGGTCTATCATCTTGAGGCACATACAAAATTACTTTTTTCTCATCTTTAGCAAATACTTTTTCTACATTAAAAATATTTACTAAACAAACAACTAAACAAATTCCTAAAACTAGTTTTTTCCAACTCCTAGAATACAAAGTTTACACCTCTCCACTGCCAAATAGCGTATTATCTTCTCTGCTTTTTATTTTCTTTCATATTCTTTTTTTGCTCTTTAGTTAAAGTTATTCCTGCAGCTTTTAAATCTTCAGGTTTCACCTGATCAATAATTTTCGTTAAAAGCTCTTTTCTATGTTCTTTTTCATAATCTAATATAGCTTGATAAAAATTATAATCTACATCTTTTACACTCATTGTATTCATATTTTGAGTTGGTCTTTCATAATTAACATACAAAGAGTTATATCCTTGGTCTAAATATACACATTCTGTATATTCTACTGTTTTATCTTTTATATTTATTCGCAAATATTCTGCTACACCAGATAATTCATCAAATCTATATGTGCTTAAATTTCTCCATTGTCTTTTCATTATCACATCTTGAATTTGCATATTATCAAAAAGTCTTACTGTTGGTACAATTAAAATATTCGTGTCGGCATAGCCATCTGCTCCAATTTCATAGGTCATAGCATCTTTATTAAAATAATAACTTGAACGAGGTGTTGCCTGTACCCACTGAAAAACTTCTTCAGATAACGGTTCTGTTGCCGCAAAAGAATTATTTATTGGAAAACTAATAACAGTCATTAAGCTTAATACTAAAATAAAAAGATATCTTTTCACTATATTTCTCCTTTCTTCAATATACAAATAACTATCTAACTATATAATGATATCATATTTAATATTCAATTTAAAGATAATAACTATTATTATTAAATTTATACTAAAAATTTTTTCACAATTATGGTATTATATGATAGTATACAAAATAAATCTCAGAAAGGTTTTGTCATGTCAATAAAAGAATATTTTAAATTTGAAGAACGAAAAACTTCTTATTTTACTGAAACCCTTGCTGGTTTTACTACCTTTTTAACTATGGCATATATCATCATCTTAAATCCTAGTGTTCTAAGCCAGACAGGTATGGATTTTAATGGTGTATTTTTTGCCACAATAATTGCAACTATTGTCGGTTGCTTATTCATGGGGATTTTTGCTAACTACCCTATAGCGATTGCTCCTGGACTTGCAATGAATGCTTACTTTAGTTTTGTTGTAGTAATTTCTATGGGAATTCCTTGGCAAGAAGCTTTAGGTGCTGTATTTATTTCCGCTTTAATCTTTTTAATCCTTTCATTGACATCATTTCGTCAAGCTGTTATCAATGCTATACCAGCTTCAATGAAAGAAGGTATCAGTGCTGGTATCGGTTTATTTATCAGTTTTGTCGGTCTTCAAAGTGCTCATATTATTGTAGCTTCTCCAGCTACCCTAGTTACTCTTGGTAATTTTACTGACCCTGTAACTTATATGTCACTTATCGGTTTATTTATAAGCATTATTTTAGTGGTAAATAATGTACGTGGTGCTTTGTTTTTAGGCATGATTATTACCTCTATATTATCTTTCCTTTTTGGTTATATCAGCTTACCTGATACTATTTTCAGTACACCTGAACTCGGTAATACATTTATGCAAATGGATATCATGGGAGCTATTTCTCATAATCTTTATACTATAGTTTTTACATTTTTTATTGTTACTTTATTTGATACTACTGGTACTATGCTTGGTATTGCCAAACAAGCAGGATTAATGAAAAATGATACTTTTCCTAATGTAAAAAGTGCTCTTTTGGCAGATTCTATCGCTAGCCTTGTTGGTTCTATTTTTGGTACAAGCCCAACATCTGCTTATGTTGAATCTGGTTCTGGTGTAGCTAGTGGTGGTCGTACTGGTTTTGTAAACGTCATCATTGCTTTATTATTCCTCTTAATGCTTTTTACAGCTCCAATTGCTAAAGTTTTATCCACTGTTCCAGCAGTTACTGCACCAGCATTAATTATTGTTGGTTTTTATATGATGAGCAGTTTATCTCGTATAAATTGGGATGATATGCAAGAAGCTTTTCCTGCTTTCTTGATTTTTCTAATGATGCCATTATCTTACAGTATCACTGATGCTGTTGGTATCGGTATTATCTCTTATTGCTTAATAAAAATATTCTCTGGAAAAATTAAACAAGTTCACCCTCTACTTTATGTATTTATGCTTTTGTTTATTATCCAATTTGTAGTCTTAAGCAATTAAAAATTTGATACTTAAGGAGGTCCTTTATCTTCTATGTTTTTTCGCAAATATAAAATTCTTGGTAGTTCTTTAATTGTCGCAGCTTGTATCAGTATTGGTTTTCCTAGTCAAGCTAGTATGACTCCTATGCAAAATAATTATACTTTAAAGGGCTTAAGTCAACATCAACAACGCGAAACAAGTGCTGTTATTGCTTTAAAAACTGATAATGATGATAATACTTTTGATAAAAAAGAAACATCTAATCACTCTGTATCAGAAAAAATCGCTGCTATTTTAAAAGGCGACTCTGATAAAAAAGAACAAGATAAAGTAGTAAATTATGGCAGTTCTTCTATCATGGGTTCAGCTATTGCGACTCGTGAACAATGCGTAAATTACCTGCTCAAAAATAACCCAAATCCTAAAATTACAGTTTCTGCTGAAGAATTAGTTGATTATTATTATGAAGAAGCTGGTAAAGAAGGAATTCGTCCTGATGCAGCTTTTGCTCAAGCTTTAAAAGAAACAGGATTTTTTAGATATGGTGGTACAGTAACACCTGACCAAAATAATTATTGTGGTCTAGGTACAACAAGTGCTACTGTAAAAGGTGCTTATTTTGAAACAGCTCGTATTGGTGTTAGAGCTCATATCCAACATTTATTGGCTTATGCTTCCGTTAGACCTCCTCGTGAAGATGTAGTAGACCCACGTTATTCCTTAGTTCGTGCCGTTTATTCTACATCAACAATTGATACATGGCCTGGTTTAAATGGTCGTTGGGCAGTTCCTGGAAATAATTACGGACAAGAAATTCTACAAATTTTAGATAATATTACAGAAGAATAAATAAAAAGAGTTGAAATATATACTTGAAGATTTGATATGCACCCAAAATATTGGACATATTAATTAAGCTACTAATTGAGACTTAGT
>ERZ791615.848-NODE-848-length-11400-cov-2.15416_pt1 | contig 11400 bp, 12 predicted proteins | sample MGYA00510273_ERZ791615 | MGnify/ENA primary metagenome ERZ791615 (study PRJEB30046, sample SAMN00715185) | human gut metagenome | study: EMG produced TPA metagenomics assembly of the A metagenome-wide association study of gut microbiota in type 2...
TAAGATTTGGCATAGTTAGGACGCTCCTTGCGGATTTCCTCGACCAGAGCGATTGCTGGGTGCGTTCCTGCTTTCCACTCCTCAGATTTCATGATGCCCTCTTGGACGTCAAGGAATACGTTCAGCTCATCCATCGCAGCCATAGTCAGCTGAGACAGGCGGCAGTGGCCTACGCCAGCTACTGACAGCTCAGGAATCTGTGCGGCGAATGCCTTAGCCACAGGGCTGAGTGACTTGATGTCAACGTACTTAGGCTTGCCATCATCGCCCTTGGCATCACTACCCTTAAGGTCAAGCTGGCAGACACGCCCAATCAGGTCATCCATGCCTTTGACAGTACCTTCCTCCATCTCCTTCTTAGAGATGAGTGCTGCCATAACTTCTGTGAGCTTGGCGTTGTCACCTTTTGTCAGGTTAACACCGATGCCGATGCACAGTGGCTCACCGTTGTCAGGGTGCAGGTCATCAATCTCATCAAGGTCGCCCTTAAGTTCGAAGATGAAAGCAGCCTTGTTAACTGGTGGCTTTGGCTTGCCACGGTACATGGCAGCAATTGAGCCTAAGTGAATCACACTACGCAAGCGAGCAAAGTGCAAGCCAACTTCAGGGTTTACTCGTTTGACACCTGACGCTTCTGCTAGCTCTGCGCCGAAGTCAAAGTTATCTAAAGACATTGTGTTTCTCCTAACGTTAGTTTGTTATACCTATTGTAGTGCTTAATACTAGTGAGTATCATGCCAGTTACGGCCTATCTTATATTCACCAGCAAGTGGGCATCTCATGTTGAACTTAACACCAGCAGCTTCGAAAGCATCCATAAGGATGTTACCAGCTCGATGATAGTACCTGCGACAATGGATAGTACCATCAGCAGCAGAAACCTTGATAGCTGCTGACCACTTACGCCCACTGTCATCAGTGTGTGCTCGCTTCTCCTCAACATCAAAGACCGCTTTGATAGCTTTCTTCTCATTCTCAAATCCATCAAGTGTATATGGCAACGTGTAGTCCATAACATCAACTTCATCTTCAGGGACTTCCATCTGTACTTCATCGTGTACGTTAGCCACGAAAGCTGGATAGCCTTTATCATCTAATGCAACCCCTTCCTCAATCATCTGAGTCTCAGCGATGCACTCACCATACTTCATAACCAGAGAGCCAGTCATCTGAAGCAATACGTTAAGTGCAGTGTGCAGCAGTGGCTTGCCATTCTTACGGCGAATACGGCCCCAGCGACCATCAATAGCTTGTAGGTAGCCAAACTTACGACCAGCAGTTTCTACACGCTCAATGAGCTTAGCAAGTGCAGGCAGCTCTGCTTTGAAGCGAGCAATACACTGCTCCATCTCACTAAAGCTAATGCCAGCAAGTCGGGCAAGCCCATCAATACCTGACCCGTAGAGAAAGGCGTATATGAAAGTTTTCGCCATGTCCCTTGTAGGTAGGCCTGCTTTAAGCTGGTTATGTGTGTGGATGTCACCTGTAAGTATGATGTCTTGATACTCAGGGTCATTCATAAAGTGACTGAGCATACGTAGCTCAAGGCCAGCCCCATCACAGCCTAAGATAAGTTTACCCTTAGATGCAATGAACAGGTGACGCAGAGGCCACAACCCACGAGCAGGTATGTTAACCACAAAGCGATGACGCATACGGAAGGTATTGGTTCCTATGCTGAAAGCTGCTGCTGGTACACGCCAGTCCTCATCCTCAGATGTAGGCCACTCACGGAACTTAGCAAAGTATTCCATAGCCGTCATGTCATACTCTTTGCAGTAAGCTACTGCCAGCAAGCCACGACATTCATGACGCCCATTCTTCTGCTTAGGCCACTGACCTTTCTCAAGGAAGTGGTCAAGGTCGCCTCGGTTCAGGATAACTGAGCGGCGCGAGCGTAGGATGTAGTAGTTAACAACCTGCTGCGCCCACTCTGGTACTTCCTGTTTCTTCTTCCATAGCTCAAGCGAGTCATCATCAATCTTACCAGCCCACGGATAACGTGTTGTGCCATGCTCGTCATACCACTCTTGCTCAGAGTCAGACAAGTTAACACCACGCCAGCCAAGTGGATACAGCACCTTCTCTTTAATGTAGTCAAGATTACCCAAGCCAATATGCTCAAAGCTAATTGGAGTGAATGCACCAGCTACAAGAGGGTCATGCGTGTCATTTATGTTGCCACGCATCTCAGGGAAGTAACCTTGCAAACGCTTGCTGTAGTCACCGTTCTTGGTTGTCAAAGACCACATAGTAGCCTTGTCACCCATGCGAGCTTCATCACCCATAGCTTTCATGGTCTGATTGATGCCATTAAAGACAGGCTTAAGCTCTGCCTCAGTGAACCCAGCCTTGACAGCTGCATCATACCTTGACTTAAGGTCAGCAAACTTGTAAGGCTTAGTGACAAGCCTCAGTGGTATGAGTGGGTCAACAGCAGCTGCTGTATCTTCCATCTCCTTGTCAATGGCGCAGTAGTCTTTGTAAGCCTGAGCCATATCAAAGCGGAACCCCCGCTGCTCCTGACGGCTAATCATGAGAGCCACTTGCTGCTCCATCTGATAAGCAGTCTCGATGCCACAGCCAGTGGTCTTATTAAGGCCACGAGCTTTCTGCTCAGCCCAATCACCTTCCATGAGCCACTTAAGCATATCAGTACCAATAGCAACGTCTTCCACGTTACGGTGAATCATTGCATCAGTAAGAGTAGACCAGTCTTCATGGTCAGGCTTGTAGCGACCCATGCGGATACCATGAGCTGCAATACTATGCGGCCCAGTATTACCTGCGCCGATGGCGTAAGCTTGTGGTGGCAATGGGCGGTCTGGATAAGTCAGCTGGCTAACCAGCATGGTATCCATAAACTTAAACGGGAAGATGTCAGCATGTGGGCGAGCTGCTCGTGACTCACAGTAGTTATACCTGAACCACGGGAAGCATTTCTCAAACACATGCAAGTCAAAGCCTACCCCGTTCTGGAAGCAGAAAGCTTCTGACTCCATGAGCATACGAACACCATCCTCAATGTAGCCATCCTGCTCCCCTTCCATTTGCAGCTCACTAGGGTTGATTCGCTTCTCAATAGGATCGAAGAAAATCCAGTAGTCACCGCTAAAGTAATCTTGCAGGGTGATGACATGAATGTCAGACGGCTTACGAATCGCCCTGACAAGCCCCACACCCTCTAAGTCACCAACAAGAAAGCGCCCCTTACCAGAGGGGCGGTCAGCTTTATTGGCAAACATTGACGGAAAGTGTTCCATATTTACCTCAGTTATCCGGCATTAGTTCATTAATAACTTCTCTTGATGCAGCAGCTATAGCTTGCTCAATGTCGTCGTTAGTGTCACTGTAGCTGTTGTACACTCTAGCAAAAGACTTAGCTGAGCCAGCGTCACCAGTTACCATAACCTCTGTATCCCTATCAACAAGGATAGTGACATTGAGTGTAATAATCTTAGTCATACTCAACCACCTTCAGCATCTCAACAGTCCTACCAGTTACTGGACACTTACCAGTACCTGACACATAGATTACCTCAGCTTTCAGCAGCTCGTTGACACGACCACAGACAGCATTGATAGGCATACCCATAGCACGAGCAATGGTTGCCCTGCTTACACCAGATGGATAGTAGTTGATAGTTTGCAAGACCTTCTCAGCTTGCTTAACAGCTACACCACCACGCAGGATTTCTTGGTAAGCCTGCCAGCTTGTAGTTTTAACCATGATAGACTCCAGTCTAGTACACTATACTAAAGCCACCGAAGTGGCTTAGCGATTGATAAGCAGCAAGTCCTTGCAGTCTTGCATGTCAGCTCCCTCACGGACATCAGCTTGCAGGGCATTAGCAAAGCCCATAGCTTGCTTAGTCAGCTGAGCCTGCGCCCAAGGGTCGCCAGCACGAGCACGAGCCTCAAGGTCAGACATCTTGAGGCCAACGTTAGCATTAGTAAGAATTGCTGGCTTCATTACAGCACTCCGTTAGCTACTAGGTTCACAGTCAGCTCACGCAGAACTTCACGCTTAGTTGCTGCAATCACATCATCTTTTGTAATCCCCTCAAGCGACTCCATTGCTTCATCAATTAAAGCCTTACGAGCCACTATAACCTCGTTAGCTACTACAGCTGATGCATCTACAACTGTCATAGGTATAGTATTACCATCAACAGTGTGATTGTGTGGGTATATATCTACAGTAATCTCAATCTTAGACATCTCAGAACTCTCCGTCAGTTTCTGCATCTTCAATAAACCGTTGAGCTTGCGCATCGCGCTTACTCTCCTTCTTCTTCCTGCCAACCTGCGGCAGCTCATGAACACCTTCAAGGTACTCAAACTCACCAGTAGTAATGTCCTTGCGGAGCACAACTGTTGAGCCAACCTTGTGACCAACGCCACGAGACTTAAGGTTACGCAGCAGTGTAGTACACTTGTCGCTAATAGCCTCAGCCTGAGTGTTACGCTCGATGCCCCATACACCATTAGCCCAAAAGCTGATAGAGCCTGCACCACGTAAGTCAGTGATATAGACTTCACCACCAAGCTCGTGGGGGTCACGACCTTTCTCTGGTCTGCTTAAGTGAGTGAGCAGCATAATGTTAACGTCATGCTCGTCCTTAAACGTACCTATGCGCTTCATAGTCTCGTCAATAGCAGCAACACCTACTTGAACCTTACCATCTACGTAGTGCTCAAAGGCTGTCAGGTTGTCGATAACATAATACTGGTAGCCTAATGCTAATGCATCTTCTAGGACTTCCATGATTACGTTGACATCCTTGCTACCTTCAAGGTCAGGTATGATAAGCAATCCAGTTGCTACTAGTTCATCTATTGTAGCGTCTAACTCCTCTTGGGTGTAATCCCTCGATGCATCATACTCATCATCTTCACCTAGTGGTGGACTCATAAAGTCCTTGTTAGCCATCTGGCTTGCCACCATCTTGAGGACTTCTTCTGGACTGTTCTCAAGGTAAATAGCTACCACTGGCTTACCTTGCTTGATAAGGCTAGTAATATGCTGAGTAGTAATCTCAGTCTTACCTCGTTGTGTTCGAGTGCAGTCGCTAGTTGCACCCCGTTCTCTTATGAACTGCTGCATGTCCCCATGCAGACCAGACTATATCATCACCCGTTCTGGGTGCTGTGCGCTTCCACTCGCTTGAGTGTACTTCCTTACGGAATAGTCGTTACACCAGAAGACACGGTTAATTACCAGCAGTAATCTTGGCTCACGTGCCGCCAAGTCTTCCTGCGTCGAATGTCATCAAATGATGACTTAGTAATACCTGTTGCAGCTAACACCTCATTGCGAACCTTACCTGATTGGATCAGCTCACATACTCTGTGTATCAACTGCTCACTGTACTTACTCATACCGTTTAGCTCACCTTTAGGGCACAGACCAGTAAGCTTTGCATGCTCTTGGTTCTGCTCTTGACTCATCCATTCAAGGTTATCAATTGAGTTATCAGACTTATCACCATTAATATGATTAACAGTGTCATATCCGTTAGGATTTGGGATAAACAGTTCAGCAACTAACCTATGAATAGTGAATTTCTTAGGCTTATTATCTTTGCAAACTGTAATCCTCCAGTACCCTCTGTTACTTACATCAGGCATTAACCGCCTTCCTGTTCGAACATTGAATACTTCACCATCTTCACGAACACAATAATTCTCATAACCTTTAATCAGCTTCTTCAACATAAACACCTCCATTAGTAGGTGTCTTCTGGCTCGGGATTAACTGGTCTAGTCTTCCCCCGAATTCACACAGTTTACGTTAGCCATTCCTGACTAACGGCGCTATAAGTTAACGCCAGTACCAGCACCCCACACAGACAAGTAACGCAGGCGAATACCAAAGGTAATCATGTTGAGAGCTTCACAGAAGTATGACAAGCCCATCTCTACAGCTTGCTTAGCTCGCTTAGCGTAGTGACCAGCTTCCCTCAGCTTGCCCTTAACTCTAGCCTCTGCTGGTTGCCACCACGAATCCATGAATTCCTTCTCCCTGCCTTTAAGCAAGCAATCATTAGCATCCTTGCATCCAGCTGGGTAGTTAAAGAACTTAGACTTCTGCCTGAACAAGCGGGAGCAGTCTAGGTTAAGCTTGTTGCCTACATCGTCGTTATCAAAGCCCCATACAATCTCCTCAAACTGATTGAGGTATTCACGGTTAGCTACAATCTCCTCTAGCGCTGTCTCCCCTTTAGTTGGCGACCACACATGAGCCAGGCGCAAGCCATCAAGTGACTTCAGGCCATTGAACTGCTCAAGCTTATTAAGACTCTTAACCAGCATCTGCTGAGCTGCCATAGCATCACACTCACCGCCAACTACCAGCAGCTTACCCATCTTACCTTTCTTGAAAGTACCGCTATCAAGTACAGCTTGCTGGGTGTGGATACCAAACAGTGCAGTGTCACCAAAGCGACGACCAAGATGCCCGAACATAAATTCCTTAGGCAACGTTCGACACTTAGCGCCAATCAGGTTTAGCTGGCTGTCATAAGTTGGGTAGTAATGACGGACAACTTTACCAGACTCATCATGACCTACTCGCACATTATATAGCTTGGCGATTAGCCCATGTATGCCACGGTCAGCTAGTGACTTAAAGGAAAGCCTTTCAAACCACTCCATGTCCATGCGCCACTCATTCTCCAGAGCTGTGCGCTCATCATCAGTGAGAATCTCATAGCGGTCTTTCATCCTCATGCCAGACATAGCAAGATGACGGGTAAAAGAATCACTCAGCTTGCCATCTGATTCCAGCTTGCGGAACTGCTCAGGAGAATACTGAACCTTGCCATCAATCTCACGGTCAAACACAGGGTCTTTGCCATCAGGTGGCTCATAGTAGCGCTCACGGTTATCGTGGTTGTGAGTATGGATACATAGCTTACCGCCATCCTCAAACACCATAAGGTACTTACCATTCTTGTCTGCGCCATTCTTCTGGCAGGCAGGGCAAGGTAGGTTCATAACAATAGCCATTAGCAATCACCTCCAACAGCTGCAACACCTGCTAAGAAGCCCTCACAGTATTCCCTGCTTGCATCACATACTAGTACCTTATTACGATACTCATCCTTTACATACCAAAGACCATCAGGTTGCTGCTTAATAACGTACCTCATTAGTAAGCCTCCCACTCAGGGCGCTTGCCACGCTGGGTCTTATGGTGCTTGCCCTTATGCTGCTGACGGATTGCAAGCTCCTTTTGCTCCTTCTCATTCAGCTTACGTAGTTTCTTAGATTTCATCTTCTCTGGCTTAATACTAGTTTGCATAAACTGCTCCGTTGATTAGTTATCTATTGGAGTGCCTAAGTCTCCAGTCTAGTGTACTAGACAAAATAAAGCCCTCCTGAGCTACTACACTCAAGAGGGCTAATAAGGCTTACTATATTATATTCTCTCTATAAAGAGAGAATAAGGAGAAACTTACAGGGCTTACTATAGCTTACTATAGCTTACTATAGCTTACTATAGCTTACTATAGCTTACTATTATAGCTTACTGGGCTCCCCCCTATTGTAGCGCCTAATTATTTTCAGAAAATTTTAAATTCTGACGGACAATTGCCCGCAAACTTTCTCAGATTTCACGTAGGAACGCCTGTTGTACTAGCCAACTAGTACGCTCCGGTCTAGTCTAGTATACTAGACTGAGCTAATGAGTTAATGAGAATTATTATCAATAATCCTGTACTATCAAACTAGTACAAGCCAGATAAAAAGAAAAGGCAGCCACTTAAGTAGCTGCCTGTGGTAAGTGAACCATTGCCCTTTCTGCTAGCAGTTTGATTGCCTGAGCTGCTGTAGTGTACTCAGGGAGATAGTAAGCCTCATTGCCTACGAAACCTACAAGGCTATAAGTTTGCGTAACACCTTCACGGTTGACAGGTGGCTTAACAAACTTAGGTGCAGCATCATCAGGCCACTCAATTACACGACCATCAGCAAGCCCTAGGATTAGTACAAGTTTCATTGTTACCTGCTCCCACAATTATAGCCTCATTAAACCAACCACCCAGCAAGCGCCACGCTTCCAAGACCTTTTCTTTATCTGTGTGTACACTCTGTTTAAGCTTTATGTTGTTACCATGGCCTACTGTGTAGCTGTGAATCCACACGGTCTGCCCTTTAGTTAAACTTTCCATCTTATTACCTCACGCAAAAGCATACGTACTTTGATTAATGCTATCAAGTTGCAGCTCACCGCGCTCAGGCACACGAATGTGCTCAAAAGCTGTCATAAGTCTGCCCTCAGTTTCAGCAAGGAAGTCAGTGATAACATCATGCTGTTCGTACATATCCACCATTGAAGCTCGCAGGCGCTCACGCAGCAGGTCAGTAGCTCCTGCATGTGTGCCAAAGCTGTCATGAATTACTGCGATGCTGCTAATACCTGCATCTGCAAAGTAGTTAGTTGCCAGTGTAAGGTGGCTCGCATCCATTGAGTGAACAAAGTTAGGCGCACAGGAGTTAATCATACGATGATAATCAATATCCTTACTCTTAGTGCTAACCACAAACTTAGTCCCACCCAGCAGCTGAGTGTTCACCTGACGTGTTGTGAACTGGTAAATCTCCTGACGGACAATAAAGCCTGTAGGTGTAGTCCACTCAAGCGGCATATTCATCTTAGCCACTGAACTTGTTACTGCTTTGATGTAAGCCATACCAGCTCTTGCAGCTACTACAACTTTGCCGATAGAGTGCCAAACAATGCTAGTCATGAGAGACTCAGCAAACTTGAGCGGCATCGCACTATCTGCATCACCGAAAGCGTGTACTTTCATGGGCTCCCTAAACTCTGCCTTAGCTCGTTTATTCTCCTCCTTCTGCAAGTCCTTCAGCCACTGGCTAACATGCTCGCGGCAAGTCAACTGAGTGCTGCCGTAAGGCAGGGTCATAACAGGCTTCTTAGTTAGGCTGCGATTTGGTTGCAGACGCAGCCACTCCTGCGCCAGCTGCTGAGCTAGTACAGGGTCAATCTTGCCATCATAGACCTGTGAGCCATCAGCAATTGCTTGCAGCTCCTTAATAGCCACCTTGCACACTTCACCGTAGATGTCATTAGGCTTGTCAGAGTTAACCAAGTTAACAGCAGCGCCACCAACTGTATCACGCAGCATGGCACTATAATGTTGAATACCAGAGCAAGAACCATCCATCGCACACGGGATGTAACTTACAAAGTCCTGTGGGTTGCCACCTGATTGCACATGCTTCAGAAAGTCAGCATACTCAAAGCACCAGTTGAGGAACTGCCACGGCTTATCAGCTTTAATCCAGTCATTGAAGGTCACAGGGTCACTTGCAATGTCTAGGCACATCTCGCAGAATTCAGGCTCACTTACAAGGGCTACGCGCTCGTCAAACTCCTTTTTATCCCACCCCCACTCGTTAGCACCATGCACCTTAAACCAGTATTCACCACGCTCGCCCAGCTTCATTCCATCAGCAAACTTGATGAGAGCTTTCTGCAAGTCGCCACCCTGTGGGCTTACAAGGCTACTCTGGCAGTAGACACGTCCGCGAAAGTCCAGCGTGTACACAAAGTAGATTGCATCAAATCCAACGTAGCGGTTAGCTTGCCCTAAGGTACGTACAACTTCCCTAAAGCTTGCTACGCGCTCACTCTCCTCGTCATAGTTCTGACGTGCCAACTGTTTCCACTCCTGAAACGCTTCCCACTGGCTGGCAGTAAGCGCCGCTTTTAGCTGCTCGCCTCGCAGGTCTTGCAGATACTCAGGCACAGGGCATGGATTCTTCTCTTTCCAATCACTTTCATCCTTAGAAGGGAGCGCATAAGGCAAGCCCAGCTCTACAAGCGTGTTAGCAGTTGCAAGCACACGCTCAGAGATACGCCAGCGTACTTTCTGCAAATTGTTTACAGCCTTATAAACTGCTGGCATCTGCTCTTTAGTCAGCTTGCGCAGGTGGCGCTTGTTGCGAACCTTAGCAAGATGCAGAGTGCTGCTAACAGCTTCAGTGTGGAACCCGCCAGTAAATGGGGAAGTCCAATCAAGGGGAGGGACTACACAAGGTGCATAAGCCGGAGCAAGCCCACCAATAGCCTCTCTGAACTCATGAATCCACTTGGTAACTTTCTCAGTGGGCTTGATGAAAACCAATGTACCTTTGCGAACTGTCTGCACCTCCTTACGGATTACTGGCTCACCTTCAAACAAAATGCACTGCTCAAAGATATTGACCAGCAAGCTACCAACGTGCTTGCAATCCTCCTCCGCCCATTCTTGCCAGCGTGGTAACTCAAGCTGCGCACGTTCTGGATTCTCAGCTAGTTTCTTCTCAGTAGCTACCAACACTTTATGCTGGTGTGCATACTGTAGTGAATTACGCTTAGCTAAGCTATCCTTAACCTTGCCAACATACTTAGGGGCAGCCTCCTCAAGCTTAGTGAATCTCACTTGATCCTCTATACGACGCCCAATAGTGGTAACAAGCCAGTTAGCATCAAATGTGGTACTCCCCAGCACATCAAGGATATTCTTAATGGCAATGTAAGCTGCTTGCTCTGGCTGCACCTGACGAATGTACTTTAAAGCCACCGTAGGCCGTCCAGCTTTAGTCTTGTAATACTCCTTATAAGCATTGATACCCTTCACCATAGGCTCAATGAAGTTAGAAAGTAAACGGCGGTTCCAATCAGTGTCTGAAGGTGTACCGCTATTAATTGCACGTTGGTTGTTACGGTCAAAGCGAGTAACACCATAGCCGTGCATCTCCCCTTCTAGCTCAAGTTGTTTCTGGTAAAGCTCATCGCTAGTGTACATCTGATTTCCTTATAAAGAGTTGATAGCGGCTATCGCTAGCCGCCAGTAGTTACTTAAGCCTAAAGTTGTTACCTATAAGCCTTAAGCCAGCTTTCCAACGTTCGTGGGTGCCCCTCCCTCAAGTGCAACTATACTTAACATCCAACCACCACTTGAGGTGCTCCAGAACTCCCATAATCCGTTATGGTTAATCCTATAATGAGTGCCTTCACTTACATAGATTTTCATGCTGCGGCCTCCATAGCGTGAATGAGCTTATGGCGAGCCTCATCAAGCAAGCTGTACGCCTCATGCTGGCGACCGTAGCCAGCTTTACATAAGCTGATTTGAATGCTTCCAGAATCTTAGCCTTATCTGCCGCATCCTCAGCAGCCAGCCCTAAGCGGGCATACATGCAAGCGCTTGTGAACTGTGGCAGCATAGGCGCGTTACTGGCTGCTATACGTGGCTTGTTAGCCTCTGCGATTTGTTTCATAAGCTCCGCATTCTGCTGCTGCTGTAGCGCCAGCTGCTCACGTAATTCTCTTACAAGCTCCATCAAGTCTTCTTTATCCTCCTGTGGCTTGCTGTCTAGTACGCT
>ERZ791615.849-NODE-849-length-11387-cov-5.94423_pt1 | contig 11387 bp, 8 predicted proteins | sample MGYA00510273_ERZ791615 | MGnify/ENA primary metagenome ERZ791615 (study PRJEB30046, sample SAMN00715185) | human gut metagenome | study: EMG produced TPA metagenomics assembly of the A metagenome-wide association study of gut microbiota in type 2...
AGTAACAGATGAAGGGATGGTGATAGAGGTTAAGCCACTGCAACCAGAGAAGCAAGACTCACTCAATGAAGTAACAGATGAAGGGATGGTGATAGAGGTTAAGCCACTGCAACCAGAGAAGCAAGACTCACTCAATGAAGTAACAGATGAAGGGATGGTGATAGAGGTTAAGCCACTGCAATTCCAGAAGCAATAACCACCCAATGAAGTAACAGATGAAGGGATGGTGATAGAGGTTAAGCCACTGCAACCAGAGAAGCAATAGTTACCCAATGAAGTAACAGATGAAGGGATGGTGATAGAGGTTAAGCCACTGCAACCCAAAAAGCAGCCCTCACCTATTGAAGTAACAGATGAAGGGATGGTGATAGAGGTTAAGCCACTGCAGTCTTCGAAGCAAGACTCACTCAATGAAGTAACAGATGAGGGGATGGTGATAGAAGTCAAGTCACAGCAAAATTTGAAGCAAGACTCACTCAATGAAGTAACAACATACTCTACCCCATCATTACCCTTAACCTTCTCTGGAATAATAATATCACCAGAATAATGTCCTTCCATTTTAGGAAGAAGCGTAGCTGTTTTCGTTTCTGAATCCAGCACATAACGAAATCCATCAATGACTTCTGCCATCGCACTACTCGTAGTCATGAGCATCAGAACTACCAACATAACAAAGCCTTTAAAAAGACTACTGGTTCCGCTTTTACAATCTAAGAACTTTTTTCTTAAAGTAAAATCTTTCATAATCGTCTCTATTTAAATCTTTTCTCCGCAAAAATACAACTTTATTATTTGACCCACAAGAATTTATGGTAAAAATCAAAAATCATGAAATCTTTAGCACTGCTTCATAGACATTTTTATGCTACTTCTTGAATTACATGGTAACCTCGTGAATACTTGTTGGAACTTTGATAATTTCAAAATTACCACATTCGTAAAAAGCATTTTCTGAGATAGATATAACCGTTTCAACTACAAGATTACCATGCCAATGAAGAAAAGGATTACCAAATATTGTAACTACGCTACTTGGAATTGTGATGCTGGTGAGAGAGTTACATTATACAAATTACCATGCCAATAACAAAAAGGATTACCAATTATTGTAACTACGCTGCTTGGAATTGTGATGCTGGAGAGAAAGTCGCAACCGCAAAAAACGCCCTCTCCAATCGTTGTGACACTATTGGGAATATTTATGTTAGTGAGAGATTTGCAGTACGCAAAAGCCCCATCCCCAATCGTTGTGACACTATTTGGGATATTTATGTTAGCGAGGAATTCGCAGTCCGCAAAGGCCCAGTCCCCAATAACCTTCACTCCTTTTCTGATTGAATACTTACCTTTTAATTCGAATGGTGCCTTAAGCAATCTCTTCCAATCCTTACTATATTTTACGCCAAACTCATCCTCTACGGCATTTTCCCAATCTTCAACTGTAACCTCCGTGCTCCACACTTCTTCCTTCGGCTTCTCTACACCGAACAGTCGGAATGAGCACATAGACAAGTTCTTTTTTGCGCTGGCTAACAGGAACATTGACAGAAGGGTTTTTGTTTCCTCGTCTGCCAACAAGCCTTGTAGGGCTGTCATGGTCTTACTCTTGCTCAAGTCAAGATAATCAGCGGCTGAGAAGAGGAGACGGTCAGACTCTCCGTACTCGTCGAGCAAAGACGGATTAAGGGATATTGCTTTTAGTGAGAGGGCAATGGAAGCCAAGGCGAAATCGTCGATGGTTTCATCGAAATCGTCGATGGTGCGAAGTGGATGCGAGAAGTCCTTGGTGCCGATAGTAGGCGACTTCTGACCTTTCATAGCTGGCACAAACATGCCGTCGTAGTCGACAAGCGTCAGCGTACCGTCGGAGCGCACCATGATATTGTCGGGCTTTATATCGCCATGAGCAAATGGTTGGGAGCGAAGCCAAGCAGCCATCTTGCAGAAGCGGTAGCAAAGCATCGACATGTCATAATTGTCCATATAGTGATCGGCGATGTATGTCTCCATCGTCTCGCCCTCAATCCAGTCCATCAGCAACACAGGGAACTCGTTGTCCTTGCAGTTGCTGTCAACGAAAAGTTCCTTCTCCAGATACTTCACGGAAGTAATATAAGGCGAAGCAACAAACTCCAGTTCCTCGGCAATCTGGCGATATGCTTCTGCACGACCTTCCTGCTCTTCGGTGAAGCACTTTAGGGCATAACACTTTCCCGTCTGCTCGTCTTTCATCTTGAATACGACAGCAAACGCACCGCTGCTACGATACGGCTCGCCATAATTATCCAATACAGGCACCAAATGGCTCAGTTTGTCAAGATTGTCGTGAGCATCACGAATGGCAGCCAAATATTCTGATATAAGAGGGTATTGCATAAGTTTGTTAATCATTAGTGGTAATTATACTTCATATAATCAATCTTTCAAAAGTACAAATACTTTTACACACCACAAAAAAAAGTGGGGTTTCTTTGAAGTTATTTAACCTTCATACTTGTCGTAAAAGCATATACTAAACTTGAAGCCCCAATACTTGATGCTACAATGCGTACCAAATCTTCAAATTCAGACTTGTTTTTGACACGATGACGTTCAAGTATGTCTAACAAATAGACACTCTCAAATAGATTTGAGAGATAGTCTAACATTTTCTTCTCTGTTTCAAGTGTCAGAATATGAAGAATTTATACTGAATTAAGCAACACTTCAATGAACTATTTTGGCAACCTTGCCGTTTTTTTTCATTTTCCAACAAAGGTTTTGTCTTTCCAAGGATATAGCCGTTTACCTACAATAATCAAAAATATACATACCAGATGCGGTTATTTCAGATAAAAGTCCTATATTTACCATCGAAAGATGGGATTTTACTCAGTCCGTTTAGTAAACCTACAGCGTGAACTTATACCCCGCCGTAATATACACAGCATGGTTGCGTGCCGAAGGTGAGTCGACCGTGATGTTCCAAGGGTCGTTTGACTTCAGGTTTATGGCTTTTCTGAACTCGAAGCAATATGAGGCGTCGATGGTGATGTGTCGCCACTCATAGCTTAGGCCAAAGGGAATGCCAGCCACAATGTTGCGGAAGATGCTGCTCACACTCTCCGACTTCTTCTCCTTGTACGTCTCCCATAGATACATTGATGATGTGCCGTCGCCAAGATTCATGGTGCGTATGCTTTGTATGGTTATCTTGTCCTTTGCCGAGACGAGCAAGCCAGCCTGCACACCGATATGGGCTGCCAGTCCCTTCACGCCCGGGAAGTAAGCCTTTACTTGCAGAGGCACGGATATGTAAGTAACGTCAAGCTTTTCATTTGCAGATGCGTATTTCTCTTTCTGCTCCTTGAATCCGGTGCCTATAAGACTGAAGTCGGCTCCCGTCGTCAGCGAGTAATACTGCGACAGTGGTATCTCCACGCTTGCTCCAAACGTGTATCCTGCTTTCCATTCCTTTGATGCTGTAAGTGCAGAGCCGTCCATTTGGGATACGGTTAGGCCAGCATGTGGAATGATTGACACGCGGCGACCTTCGTTCTGAGCCGATGCCCACATAGGCAGCAGCGACATGACAACGGCAGATATGATATTTTTCATAGTGTTCATTTTCTTTTGTAAGTATATATTTCTGTTGTATTACCCTGCTTGCGGGTGAGCTTCATGCTGTCTTCAGTCTTGTCGCTGATGGTCCAGGATTCTGTATAACCGTATCCAGGTATAATGAGTGCATTGAAGTCTCCTGATTTAGTTATGTTTTCACCGTCTATTGTGAACCATTGGTCAAAAACAACAGTTCCAAATCTGTCCCATTTATACGTTTTATGGTTTTCCATGAAAGCGAGAGTGTGGTAAAACTGCGAGTTCCAGCTGTCGTCATTCTTGATGTCAATATCCGTGATGCTGTTGCCATCCACAATGTAAGCATAGTGTGTGGTTACCCACTTGCCCAAGATGTATTCGGGCATGTGCGTCTTCATTATCTCGTCAGCCCTCAGCATCTCTTCGGGCACGTCTTTCTTCACAAAGTGTTCCACGCTATTATTGTTGTCGCCATTGGCAAAGACAAGCAATGAGTTGTTATTCACGGCATACACATTCCAATTGATTCCTGATGAGAGAATTGTGCAGTTGTTGTCGTCCAGTTCAATCTCAGCCGAATGATACTGCACGAAATGATGCTCTGTATCAGACCATATCTGTGATATGTCGGAGATATTGCCTTCTTTGTCGACGTAGAATCCGCAGCCAGTCTCGTTGTCATGTTCCCAATAGCCCGTGAAGTCGGTCATGTTGAATCCCGACATCTTCATTCCTTCAAGTTCGCTTATCATCTTGTCGCCATCGCCAGGCAGCGACGTGAGTCTGTAGAAAGGCACCACAGATGTCTTGCCGTTATAGGCGAGATACATCTTTTGGTCGTCGTTTCCTGCCACGGTCACGTTGTAGTATTTGCCATAGTCTTTGAGTAGTTGCATCTCATAGTGGTTGCCATTCACACACCACTTGCCCGTCTTGTATCCCAATTTATAAGGATTGTCTGTGACGCTGGTATACATCCATTCTGTCACAGTGTTGTCATTGTGCACCACGATGCCTTGAATGGCACCGTCGCCATTGATGTCCTCACCGGCTATCTGCCAAGAGCCAGTGATGGGCACATTGATGTCGGGCGACACATTAGGTGCTTTGAATGCTGGGTTGTCGCTGCATGATGTCTGCATAACTACGGTGAGCAGGCATAATGAAAGGGTTGTGAAACAAACGTGTTTCATGATTTTGTGTATACCTTAATTCCGCAACACTATAAAATTTAACTTTTATAATATCCTAAGCCGCTCAGCAGAGCCGGTTACTTGGACAAGCCAAGCGGCCCAGGATTTTGCCATGTCAGAGGATTCACTTAACTTAGTGTTGCAAAAACAATCAAACAAAACCTCATCAGACATAGCAAAAATACAAATAAAATCCGAGAAACACTCATCTTTTGGTGGTATATTTCCAATTATGGAGAAATTCGACAGGATGTTGTCTCATACAATAGACTCTGCTTTAGGTTTGCGTAGCAAAGTGCATGGCTATCAATATAGCGAGATAATCCGTTCTCTGATGCGTATATTTCTGTGGAGGGTCATGTATCGAAGACGTGAAGCCTCAAATCTTCGTGGCCTTTTGCGTATTGACTCAAGTTACATCATGGGGTAAGGGGATTTCGTCTCTTGCGACAGCACCATAAGCATTCTTTACGAAAACGAGTCGTTTTAGAGAGGTATATCCTAAACGAGTCTGGCTATACCGACTTGATGCGAAACAGCAAATCAATCATCAACTGCGACTTTTGCCAGCCCAAATTAAATTAGCGTCAAATTCAGTTGGCAAAATGTTGGCAATTTCATAAACTAAAAAAACCTAACTGCTCATATTCAAGCAGTTAGGATTTATCTGTGTGCGCCTGATAGGACTCGAACCTACACGTCGCGGGACACTAGATCCTAAGTCTAGCGCGTCTACCAATTCCGCCACAAGCGCATTAAGCGAGTGCAAAATTAATAATAAAAGGTGGAATGGGCAAATTTTGAAGACTTTTTATTGAGAATTTGGAAGAAATGGGCTTAATCCTTCATCCTCTTTAATCTTCTCGATCTGTCAGGCGAGAATGTTTTCTGGAGCAATTGGGCTTTATACATCATCCTCTTTATTTTTCTCTATCTGTCAAGACGAGAATGTTTGCAGGAGCAATTGGGGGTTATCTCTCATCCTCTTTAATCTTCTCGATCTGTCAAGGCGAGAATGTTTGCAGAAACAATTGGGCTTTATATCCCATCCTCTTTCATCTTCTCGATATGTCCAGACGAGAATGTTTTCAGGAGCAATTGGGCTTTATACATCATCCTCTTTCATCCCAACACCTTGGCGTTGAGATAGCCCACAAACTTGTCGCGGTAGCTGTCGCCGATGGGCAGGAAGGTGTCGTTATCGAGAATTACGCGGTTCTTGTTGACCTCCTGTATCTTTTGCAGATTGACGATGTAAGAACGATGTATGCGCATAAACTTGACGGCTGGCAGACGCTCCTCTATGCGCTTCATGCTGAGCAACACGACGATGGGGCGCTGGCCCTCAACGTAGATTTTAAGATATTCGCTCATGCCCTCCACATAACGTATGTCGTGCATGTGCACCTTCACCACCTTGTGCTCTGTCTTGAAGAAGATGGTGTCGTCGAGGAGGTTCTGCACCGATACCCTACGCTCAAGCTCAAACTGTCGTTTCAGCTTCAACGCGGCATGGTTAAACTCATCCATGCCGAAGGGCTTGAGCAGATAGTCGACGGCATCGAGCCGAAAGCCGTCAATGGCATGCTCCGAGTAGGCCGTGGTGAAGACCACGAGTGGCGGGGCTGCCAGGGAACGCACAAAATCGAGTCCGTTGAGGTCAGGCATGTTGATGTCCACAAACATGGCGTCAACGTTCTCGCTGTCAATGACCTTGCGTGCCGCATCGGCGCTAAGACATTGGTCGACGAGTTTTAGAAATGGCACCTTGCTCACATAAGAGGCCAACTGCTGCAGGGCAAACGGTTCGTCATCCACGACCAGACATTTTATCGTATTCATAGAGGAAGGTTTTATTTTGTATTCTTATTTTTTATTTTATGTTCTTATTCTTTATTTTGTATTCTTATTTCTTTATTCTCCTTTTTTGTTTCTTTATCCTTATTTTCCATTCTTGTCAGAACCATTGTTCACCGTCTTCTCCTGTGGCCGTTCCTTAAAGACAGGCATCACGAGCTTAACGTCAAAGCGTTGCTTGCTGTCCTTGATCTCAAGCTTATAGTTGGTGTCGTAGAGCAGATCCAGACGTTTGCGCACATTAACCAAGCCCACGCCCCCTTTCTCACACGTCGGTTTCGCGGTGTGCTTACTGTTGCTGCATGTGAACACGACGTTGCCGTCGACCACATCTATCGACACCTCCACAAACGACTGTCCGCTGTAGCTTATGCCATGCTTGAAGGCGTTCTCGGCAAAGATGATAAGAAGCAGAGGCGGCACGTTACAGTCGGTCATGCGTTCAGGCACCGTGAGCGAGGTCTTTATGTCGTCGGTAAACCTGAGCGACATCAGTCGGAAGTAGTGGCGCAGAAACTCGATCTCCTTCTTCAACGACACGCTCTCCCTGTTGGCGTCATAGAGCACATAACGCAGCATCTTCGACAGCTCCACGATGGTGGTCTTTGCCTTCTCGGGGTTGATGTCGACAAGAGCGTGAATGTTGTTGAGGGTGTTCATGTAAAAATGCGGATTGATCTGGTAACGCAGATAAGCGAGCTGATGCTCCAGATTCTGGTTCTCCACGATCTGCATCTCTATCGAGTCGCGCTCAAGTTTAAAGAACAGTTTCACGCCGAGGTTCATGCCCATGAGCAACATAACCACCACGGTGCTCACGATGTCGATGGACGCTCCCGGGAGCTGCGGCAGCACCGATTCGCGCACCTGCGCCACAGCGTCATGGAAGAGATAGACCATGAACGACTGGAAGGCGGTAAAGACCACAAGCAGCAACACAGCCATGCAGAGATACAGGTGAATGTCGCGCCTTTTAATAAGAATGGCGTTGAGCAAGGCATTGTTTATGATGAAGGCCACCAGAAACATGCAGGTGTAACGCCACATGTCTATGATCTCGTTCCACAAGAAATCGAGCTCCGCCACGTTCACCACACGCACATACATGTTCATCATTGGCGCGGTGAATATAATAATCCACAACGCCAGATAGACAAGGTTCTCTATGCGGTTTCGCTTCAAATGGTTTATAAAAGCTTTCATGCTTCTTGGTGAATGGAAATGTGCTTGTCAGCTATAAAGCAGGGCTCGTCGGCGCACTCTCTTACAACTAATTATGCAAACTTACACATTTTATCGCAAAGAAGAGAAGGAAAAGGGCAAAAAGTTGTTGAAAAGCTTATTTTATTGTATCTTTGCAGAAGATAAGCTGCACCTCGGCAAAGCTATCAAGCAAGCTTGTTTCTTTGCGCTCGGTTTGCATTATCTTTGCAGAAGATAAGCTGCACCTCGGCAAAGCTACCAAGCAAGCTTGTTTCTTTGCGGAGGCATCTTCTAAAAACATCTTTGCGAAACACAAGACATCTCACCTAAAGGATGGAGGACATTCTATGAACAATCTGACGATCATCATAAAAACCGTTGTTTTAACAGCATTGCTCCACATGGTTGCTCCACACGCCACGGCGTGGGGACTATCTCCCGTCATGGTTGGCCCAGAACGCAACAGCCAGATGGTGCTTCATGAAGATTGTCTAAACACAGACGACGATGACGATGACGACGAGAACGTAAACATAACGGTAGACAAAGATGACCTTGACGGAACTGAAGGAGACGGAACAGGTGAAAACGGTGGAGACGGAACAGAAGGAACAGGAGAAGGTAACGGAACAGGAGGAAACGGAACAGGAGGAAATGGCTCAGGAGAAAACGGAACAGGAGGAAATGGCTCAGGAGGAAACGGAACAGGCAGCGACGTCTCTGACCAGCAAGAAGAGCAGTTGTTTGTTCGCGTCAACGATGCGTCACAGCTTGCCGACGGCGACGTGGTGGTGATAGGCAACGCCGCAAACCACGCCCTCATGTCGACCCAGGAAGAGAAGAAGCGCCGCAAGGCCATCAGCGCCACGTTCGATGAAGACGGTCGCCCCACGGTGCCCGACGGAGCACAGCTCATAACCCTGTCGCGCCGTTCCAAAGGATGGATGCTAAAGGTCGACGACACCCATTGTCTGGCAGCAACAAACAGTTCCACGCAAGAACTGAAGACCGTGACGACATCGTCGAAAGAGCTAACCACAGCCAAGATAGACATAGACCCGTTGACGGGCGACGCGCAGATAGAGTTTAACGGCAGCCGCGCCAACAACACCTGCCTACGCTTCTCCTCCACCAGCAGCGTGGGCTTCTTCCAATGCTACTCATCGCCTTACAGCGTAAAGCCTGTGCAGATCTATCGCCGTGTGCTGCGTGTCGGTCCATTGCATCTCTACGCCGACCCATCGTCAGAGAGCGAGGTCGATGACAACGCCACCCAACTGAGCCGTGCCAACGGCCATCTGGCCGAGAGCATAACGCTCCACCGCACGTTCTGCGCCGACGGCGGATGGTACACGCTTTGCCTGCCCTTCGCCCTCACCTCTTCCGACATCGCCACCACGCTTCAAGGAGCCGTGGTTGAGCGTCTGTCGTCAGCCGGACGTGCCGAAGACGGCGCACCCCTATTGTCGTTCAAGCGCACCGACGCCGTGGCAGCAGGGCAGCCGTTCATCATGAAGCCCTCAACAACCCTCACGGACCCCGTGTTCTCGTCAAGAGACATCGTGGCAAGCGAACCCACGCCCGTGACGAAGACCATCGCCGCGAGCGCCACCCACGGGCAGACAGACATACAGATGTGCGGCACCTACGTCCCCACCCCTCTTCTCGGCACCGCCTACCGCTTTCTCAACAGCAGCGGCACACGCCTCTCCGTGCCCAACGGCGAGGGCGAGCTTAAACCGTTTCGCGCGTTCTTCGTCTTCTCCGACTATGCCGATGCCGCAGCTGCCGTGGTCAACCACATCGACGACAGCACACCATCGGCCATAAGCACACCTTTCGCAGGAGGCGCAACCGAAGAAGGCCAAACCACAGGAGGCAAAACCGCAGGAGGCGCAAACAAAGAAAAAGCAACCTCTGTCTACGACCTCCTCGGCCGCAAGGTGAGCAATACACAACCGTCACACAGCCCGCGCATCGTCATCATGAACGGGCGCAAGACGGTAGAAAGAAGCCGATAAACAGCCGAAAGGACCATTTAAATTGATTTTCACAACCATCTTCAAAAAAAAATGAGTAAGTTTGCAGTTGCAAATAAAGAATACACATTTAACGACAAGAGCTTATGCCCGACCTGACACAATATTTTCCCATCACCAACCCCAGCCTCATCTTCCTCCTGGTGCTTGTCATCATTCTGTTGGCACCCATCATCATGGGCAAACTGCGCATTCCGCACATCATAGGCATGGTGCTGGCAGGCGTGGCCATAGGACAGTATGGTTTCAACATCCTTGTGCGCGACGACTCGTTCGAACTCTTCGGCCGTGTGGGTCTCTATTACATCATGTTCCTCGCCGCCCTTGAGATGGATGTGGAGGGCGTGAAGAAGAACAAGGGCAAGCTGTCGCTCTTCGGTCTGCTGACGTTTGCCGTCCCGTTCACCCTTACGTTCATCATGTCAGAGTGGCTGTTGGGCTACCCCACCATCGCCTCGCTGCTCTTGGGCTGCCTCATGGCCAGCAACACCCTCATAGCCTACCCCATCGTGAGCCGTTACGGCCAGCAGCGCAAGCCGAGCGTGGCCCTTAGCGTGGGAGCGTCCATGCTCTCGCTCCTGGTTGCGCTGGTGGTGCTTGCCGCCTTGGTAGCATCGCACAACGGGCAGACGGGCGTGCTGTTCTGGCTGTGGTTCGTAGCCAAGTTTGTGATCTATTGTGGCGGTCTCACCCTCCTCATACCCAAGCTCACGCGCTGGTTCCTGCGTCGTTACAGCGACGCCGTCATGCAGTTTATCTTCGTCATGGCCATGCTCTTCATGAGTGCTGTCCTGAGCGAGAGCATAGGTCTTGAGGGCATCTTCGGCGCCTTCCTCTCGGGCCTCATCCTCAACCGCTACATACCCCATGTGTCGCCGCTGATGAACCGCATCGAGTTTATAGGCAACGCCCTCTTCATACCCTATTTTCTCATCGGCGTGGGCATGCTCATCAACGTGCGCCTCGCCTTCAGCGACACCGGCGTGCTGTGGGTGGCCCTTGCCATCACCCTGTTCGGCACAGCGGGCAAGGCCATTGCCGCCTACCTGTCGGCCCTCCTGTTCCGCCTGCCTCTCAACACGTCGGGCAACATGATGTTTGGCCTCACCTCTGCCCATGCAGCAGGCGCCATTGCCATCATCATGGTGGGCATGCGCCTCACCACCCCCGACGGCTCCGTGCTCGTGACGGGCGAGATGCTTAACGGCGTGGTACTGATGATTCTGCTCACCTGCCTCATCTCCACCGTTGTGACCGAGCAAGCGGCACAGCAGATCACGCTGCGCGACAAGGAGATTCCGCAAGAAGACACACAGGACGACGAGAAGATGCTCATCCCCATGAAATATCCCGAGTATGCCGTGCGTCTGGTAAACCTCGCCATCATGATGCGCAACCCGAAGCTTGGCCGCGGTCTGGTGGGCCTGTCGGTGGTCTACGACGATGTTGACATGCGCCTGAACCAAGAGCGCGGACAGCGTCTGCTGGAAAAGGTTCAACAATATGCTAGAAG
>ERZ791615.852-NODE-852-length-11319-cov-9.22994_pt1 | contig 11319 bp, 11 predicted proteins | sample MGYA00510273_ERZ791615 | MGnify/ENA primary metagenome ERZ791615 (study PRJEB30046, sample SAMN00715185) | human gut metagenome | study: EMG produced TPA metagenomics assembly of the A metagenome-wide association study of gut microbiota in type 2...
ACGTTAATTAACTCTCTCATTTTCAATCGATTACATAAGAATTAACAGAGTATTGTATTAATGCCTTATGTTGATATTGGTTATGTAACATATACTTACATTGAAGGCCGTGGTAAACAACTTGAAGCATATAATAATGCACTGTCAATAGGCAAAAAAAGATGTAGATGGATGGCCTTTATTGATATGGATGAGTATATAATACCTTCTGATCCAAATAAAAAAATAATAGAGGTTGTAAATGATATTATATCAGGCGCAGATAAGGGTGCTGCTGGTATTGCTATAAATTGGGCTACTTATGGCACTTCAGGATTCAGAAAAAGGCCTAAAGGACTGATAACACATAATTACATCAAGCGTGCAAACAAAAAACATTTTATAAATAAGCACATAAAGACTATTTGTAATCCAAGATTGGTAAAATTCTATATATCTCCTCATTATCCTTTTTATAAAAGGGGAGCGTTCTCTGTCTTTGAGTTTTCAGGCCACAAACAAATTGGATGGGCAACAAGTGAATGTCATTATAAAAATTTGCGTATCAATCATTACATGACAAAATCAGCTGAAGACTATATGGCAAAATGTAGAAGAGGATTGGGAGATAGAGAGGAAAATTATCTTTATGATTCTTTAAAACAGATTGATTATGATGATGTTAAAGATACTATAGCCTGGCGGTATACAGATGAGTTACAGAAGCGTTTAAATGATTATCCCATTATCACACTATAGATATTATACAATGAACAACGATACTACAGATTATAAACAGGTCCCTTCAAATTCTAGGGGGGGGTAAAAAACGAGAAGTTCTTTATGATGTAATCAAAGGAATTGGTATAATATTGATGGTAATAGGTCATACTTGTGGTCAACCACTTTATAGCTGGATTTACAGTTTTCATATGCCTTTGTTTTTTATTATCTCTGGTTTGTTTTTTCAGCCAAAGAGGTATACAATTATGGAGTTCTTGACAAAACGATATAGACAATTGCTTTTACCATTAATAATATTTACAACTTTTGTCATTGTTATTGGTTCAATGCTAATACCAGAACAAAATATGATAGGAAAAATAAAACATTCGGTTTTGCCTGGTGCATTATGGTTCCTATTGGTGTTGTTCGTATTGCAAGTGTTTTACTTTATAATAGTGAAAGTTGTGAAGGCAAATAAACTGTACCTGCTACTGATTTCTATTGTTTCAATGTTTGTTGGTAAATTGTTGAATGCGTATGGAACGAATTTCTTATACATTGGTACTGTTTTTTCTGCAATGCCATTTTATTCTTTAGCTCATTTGTTTAGTTCTGAAATTAGAAAAATAAACCAATTGCAGACAGGATGTTTCAAGTTGTGTATGTTCTCTGCTGTTTGTTTTATAGTACCATTAGTGGTAGTCTTATATACAGATAAAACTATTTCTTTATGGAATAACGTTATACCTTCACCTATAACATTGTATTATATAATTGCATGTATTGGCAGTTTAGGCGTTTTCTTTATGGCTTTGTCAATCGTAAAAGGCAGTAAACGTGTTGTTTCTATATTGTCATATTTAGGAAGAAATACAATTCCGATAGTTGCATTGAACCAATTAATTATAGATTTGTCAACTAAATATATAACATGTAATTCGCATGTATGTACCAAAATTATACAACAAATTTTAATATGGAGTATCTGTTTATTGGTAATTAAGTTTTGTAATTGTCATTTCAAAATGGCAGTTGGAAAGTAAATAAAAATGGAAAAAATAAATATATCTATTATTATTCCTGTTTATAATGTAGAGGAATATCTCCATGATTGTTTAGATAGTATCTCACAATTAAAAGCATTTTCATGGGAAGCTATACTTATTGATGATGGCTCTTCAGATAATTCTGGAGCTATATGTGATGAATATGTTGATAATTACCAGAATTTCAAGGTGATTCATCAGGAGAATAAAGGAGTAAGTGTTGCAAGAAATGTAGGATTAGATAGTGCTCGTGGAGAATGGGTTTGGTTTGTGGATTCTGATGATATGATAAATCCAAACTTCATTATAGATAATATTAGAGAGATGGACAGCGCTGACTATGTACTATTCGATTTTTGTACATTTAAAGAGAATAAGACACCTGAGAAAACAGGCGCTCTTACACATTGTTCTTTATGTACAGAGTCGTTCGATAAAAATAATTTCCTTTTACATAATCGCTGTAATCACCACCAACGTATTTTTTATAAAAGAAGTTTATTGGGATATGAAAACTCAGATAAAGTATTAAGGTTCTCTCCTGGAATACGAGTTGGAGAAGATTTGGAATTCCAATATAAATATCTTACCCGTTGTAAACGCCCCGTCTTACTTAATGCCGTACTATATAATTATCGTTTGCGTGAAGGCTCTGCCACGCAAGACGAGAATTATCGCCGTAAGAATGTTGAAGACTTACCTTTGGTGATTGAAAATTTGCTTCAATGGTGTAAGCAAGAAAAGGCAAAGCCTGAACCATGGTTGGAAATTCGTATACAACAAATGTTTCAAAACTTGCTTTATAGCGCTACGCTTGTCAATGGAGTTGATAAGAATGTGCTTCAAAACACTATTCGCAGGCTGTTGAAAGAATGTCGTAATGAAGGCTTTCTTTTTCCCTATAGCGTTAAAATGAGAATAGCGTATTTGAGCATTTCTTTTTATTCTTTACTCAACAAAACATATTTAAAACTTAAAGGAATAAAATGATATTTGATATGTTTTTCTAACAATTGATTAACAATGAAAATTTTATATATTCTAAAGCATAACCCATGGGGTATTGGAGGCGGATGTTTTGCTTGCCGTAATTATTTACAGCTATTTACCACAATCTTTTCAAATGCAGCTTTTGATGTTTGCATATGTGAAGAATATTTAGAAGCAAAACACGAGAAGGAATACCCTATGGTAAATTTCATACCTGTAAAAGGACGAGGTAAGATCAATAAATACCTTATCCCATTTACAGGAGTTCTGCATCGGCATAATGATGTTGCGAAGCATTTATTATCCCAAAACAAGTATGATTATTGTATATTTGATCATAATAGCATAGCTGGTTCTATTGTTGGCTTATGCAAGAAAATAGGTGTAAAAACTATTGTTTTAAATCACAATTTTGAGTATGACTATTTTCGTGACAATAACAGTAGAATGAAATGTTTGCTATTATTACCACAGGTTAAAAAAAATGAGAAAAAATCATATCTGGGTTGTGATTATAATATCTTCCTTACTGAGGAAGATAAAGAGCAGTTTGCAAAAGTTTATGGAAAATCGCAAACGGTTTCAATTGTTGGAGGGTGCTTCAATGATAAGAATTATGTGAATAACAAACAAGATAATCCTCCTTTACATAGAAGTGGACTGCATATGGTAATTAGTGGTTCTATGTGTAATGTGCAAAATCTTGATGGGATTAATTATTTTTTAGATGAATTATATCCATTAGTGCCAAGAGATATTAGCATTGTGTTTACTGGAAAGAATCCACCTGCATCATTGGTAACAAGAATAAATGAACTTACACCTCGTGTTACGTTAAAAGCGAATCCACAAGACATTGATTCAATAGTAAGCCAGTGTGATATTTTTCTTTGTCCTGCAAGATTGGGTGGCGGTATGAAGCTCCGTGTGATGGACGGATTAAGAAACGGTTTACCAGTGTTAGCTCATGAGGTTTCAGCAAGGGGTTATCGAGATTTCGAGAAAAAAGGTATTTTATATAGATTTGCCGATAAAGAAGTTTTTTTTAAGAAATTAATGCTGATTGTTGAAGAGCTGCACGATGCTAAATTGTCACGTGATAACATTATGATAACGGCTAATGAAATGTTTTCATTTGATGCAGCTGTCAAAAAAATAAAATCATATTTATGAAGATTGCATACTTAATTTTAGCTCATACAGATCCTTATCAACTTAAGCGTCTTATACAGGCTCTTTCTGTTGAAGGGCAAGTCTCATTTTATGTTCATATAGATGCAAGAAAGGACTTGTCTGTATTTAAGGATGAAGTATCAAGCCTATCAAATGTTTATTTTCTAAGAGAAAGAAAAAAAATATATTGGGCAGGATATAGTATTTGTAAAGCAGAAAAACTTTTACTGAAAGAAGCTTTGTCATCAAAAACAGAATTTGACAGGTTCGTATTGCTTTCAGGCTTGGATTATCCACTTTGGAGCAATGATAAGATGTTTGCTTACTATCAAGAGTATCCAAAGGCTGTTTATATGGCAGGATATAATTTATCAAAAGTAAAAGAGCCAAAAAAAATTCCACAAAGAATAGAGACATACCATTTTCGTGATTTACCTATTGACAATGCTATGTTGCGACACTATATAGTTGGTGGAATGATGAAATTGATGAACATTTTGCCATTTCGTAAAAGAAAGTATATAGAGACAGAAGGATGTCAGTTAAGTATCTATGGTGGAAGCCAATGGTTTAACATTCCAAGATCTTGTGCTGAATATCTTTTAAAAAAGATGGATGATCCTAATATTTGTCGCTATTTTAAGACATCATTTGCTCCTGATGAGTTGTTTGTGCAAACAATTATTTTTAATTCTGATTTCAAAAAGGATGCTATAATCTGTTTAGATGATGGAATTTATCCAGGCTTGGAAAAAACCACTATTTCTCATTATATAGAATATAAAGGTGCTCAAAAAGTATTTAGTTCAATAGATTATGACAAGTTAATAAAATCAGGTAAAATGTTTGGACGTAAGTTTCAGACAGGTATTTCAGATGATTTATTAAACAGAATAGATGAATATAGGCAAAATGATTAAGGTTATTCATTTACAACCATTTATTCCTCATTATCGTGAAGAGTTTTTCTCTTTATTAGGAAGAAGGTTGAAAGAAAAAAATGTAGGGCAATCCTTTGAACAGGAGATATATACCTTTGAGAAGACGAAAGATGTGAAATCGGCATCGTTCAACATGAGCAACATTTCTTGTAAGCACATACAAAGTATGCTTATTAAAGGCAAGCTGTTGGTGTACAATCCTTTTAAATTGCTTTGCAAAGAGAATGAAGTGTTGGTGCTGATGCTTCATTTTGCTCATATCAGCACATGGCTGCTACTTCTTACAAAAATGTTACACCATAAAAAGATTATTCTTTGGGGACAGGGTATCTCTGTTCGACGATACCTTAAAGAGGAGAAAAAGCCAGACTGGAAACTGAAGTGGATGATGGCTTTAGCAGACGGCGTTTGGCTGTATATGGAAAAAGAGAAAGAGCAATGGCAAACACTTTTTCCACAAAAACCGATGGTCGCGCTTAACAACACACTCACCGGTGTGGACGAAATGGTTAACTATAAACCTGAGCTAAACAAAGAGGACCTGAAGAAGAAATATGACATTCAAGAAGAAATTGTCTTTATCTTCTGCGCTCGTTTTACGGCAGACCGTCGCATTGATTTGTTACTGGAATCATTAAAACGTCTAGATGCAAATAAATATGGCTTTGTAATCATAGGAGCGGGTGCTTCAAAACCCGATTTTTCTACATTCAAAAATGTCCACGACTTTGGAGCTGTTTACGATACTGCCATTAAACGCGAATTGTTTGCATTGGCTGACATTTATTTCCAACCTGGATGGGTTGGATTGTCTATCGTTGAAGCTATGGCGTATGGTAAACCGATCTTCACTTTTGAACGTAGCGTCGAGACTTTACAATGCGTTGAATATTCGTATATAGAAAATGGAGAAAACGGATTGATTTTCAAGGACATTAATACTTGTATTGATAAAATCAATTCGCTTTCAAAAGACAATATTAAACGAATGGGTGATAATGCAAAAGATTATGTAGCTAAGCATCTTACCATCGAACAGATGGTTAATAATGCAATGATAGTTATTGAAAATGTATGTAAAACTAAAAAATAGATTTTGATATGAATGATTTTAAAGATATAAGAGTAGCAGTAGCCGGTACTGGCTACGTTGGTCTGAGTATAGCAACCCTGTTGTCTCAGCACCATCATGTAACAGCAGTAGATGTAATAGCAGAAAAGGTAGAGAAACTCAATAATCGTGTTTCTCCTATCCAAGACGACTATATCGAGAAATATCTGGCAGAGAAGCCTCTGAACCTCACAGCCACTCTTGACGGGAAAGCAGCATATAAGGATGCCGATTTCGTTGTTATTGCAGCTCCAACAAATTACGACCCCGTTAAGAACTATTTCGACACGTCACATGTTGAAGAGGTCATCGATTTGGTACTGGAAGTTAACCCAGATGCTGTTATGGTTATCAAGAGCACTATCCCTGTGGGCTACACTCGTAGCCTATATCTGAAATACGCCAAAAAGGGAGTGAAGCAGTTCAATCTTCTCTTCTCTCCAGAGTTCCTTCGTGAGAGCAAGGCGCTCTATGACAACCTCTACCCCAGTCGTATCATTGTGGGCTACCCAAAGCTCATCAACCGCCCTGAGTTCACCGAAGAGAACGAGGCTATAAAGGCTGTGACCGATGTAGAAAAGATGAAAGAAGCTGCCAAGACTTTTGCCTCATTACTCCTTGAAGGAGCTATAGGTCATCATGGAGATACTCAGCAATTGGATTCTTCACTTTTCTCTCTTCACTCTTCACATGAAAAGAACATTCCTGTTCTTTTCATGGGCATGAAGGAAGCAGAGGCGGTTAAACTCTTCGCCAACACTTACCTTGCTCTTCGCGTAAGCTATTTCAATGAGCTTGACACCTATGCAGAGGTTAAAGGTCTTGAAACAAAGGCAATCATCGATGGCGTTGGTCTTGATCCGCGTATCGGTACCCACTATAACAACCCGAGCTTCGGCTATGGTGGCTATTGCTTGCCCAAGGACACCAAGCAACTCTTGGCCAACTATGCCGATGTCCCAGAAAACCTCATAGAGGCTATCGTAGAGAGCAACCGCACACGCAAAGATTATATCGCTGATGCCGTTCTAAAGATGGCTGGCTATTACAGCTATGCCGAAGACAACAGCTTTGATGCGACAAAGGAGCACAACTGCATCATTGGTGTTTATCGTTTGACAATGAAATCAAACAGCGACAATTTCCGTCAGTCTGCCATTCAGGGCATCATGAAGCGTATCAAGGCAAAAGGTGCAGAGGTTATCATCTATGAACCTACCCTCGAAGACGGCACAACATTCTTTGGCAGTAAGGTGGTAAACAACATGGACGCCTTTAAGACACAGAGCCATGCCATCATAGCCAATAGATATGACTCCTGTCTTGATGATGTGAAAGACAAGGTTTATACACGAGATATATTCAGGAGAGACTGATGAAAATCATTCACTATATCCCAAGTATCGACCGCATGGCGGGCGGTACTTCTACTTATATGCAGGTGCTGGCGAAACCGTTAGGCACGATGGCTGAGGTGCATATCATTACGCATGCTTCGGAGAATCCGTTGGTGATGGAGAACAGCACGGTGCATTATGTGCCGGAGTTTAACCCCTTCAAGGGAGCTTGGCGGAAGAGAATCGCCGAGATGATGGAGGAGGTGAAGCCTGACATCGTGCATGTGAACTGCTGTTGGATGCCTGATTGTGCTTCCGTGCAGCGTATTGCCCAAAAGCGAGGATACAAGGTGGTGTTGACGCCACATGGCATGCTGGAACCTTGGATCATAAAGCGGCACTACTGGACGCGGAAGGTGCCTGCCCTGTGGCTGTATCAGAAGGCTGCGGTGCAAAGGGTTGACTGTGTTCAGGCTACGGCGGAGAGCGAACGCGATAACCTCTTGAAGTTGGGATATAACTCTAACATCAAGGTGGTGCGATTGGGCATTGACGCGGAGGGCATAGCGATGAAGAGGTCGTGGAAGAAATCGCGACAGATTCTGTTTCTCTCGCGCGTGCATGTGAAGAAGGGTATCAACTTCCTTGTAGAGGCGGCTGACGTGCTTCGCAATGAGCTTCAGGGATATAAGATTCTTGTGGCTGGTGAGGGCGACGCCGACTATGTGGAGGCTATGAAGAGGATGATCTGTGACCGTGGACTGCAAGACATCGTGCAGCTTATAGGGGGCGTGTATGGGGATGAGAAATGGCGGCTGTTCCAGACGTCCGACTTCTTTGTGCTGCCTACCCACTCTGAAAACTTCGGTCTGGCAATCGCTGAATCGCTGGCCTCAGGCACGCCTGTCATCACTACCGTGGGAACGCCATGGAGCGACCTTAATAGTTCTGAGGCTGGTGCATGGATAGAGATTGGCACGGAGCCGTTGGTGGAGACGCTTCATAGGTTCCTTGGTTTGTCGGAGGATGAGCTTGAGACAATGGGACGCAACGGACGTAAGCTCATCGAAACGAAATATTCTGCGCATGTCATGGCGGAACAGATGATGGAGGTGTATAAAAGTGTATAAAAAAGTTGTGAAAACGAATGAAGGAACCTGTTGTGAAAAGTTTTTCCACAACCCTAAAAACCTGATTTCGTGTTTTGCTAACTTTTTCCATCTCATTAGAACCAAACTTCATCGAAATTGTATACCTTCGCGTAATAAAAAGATTGATGGCATGAACGAAAATATAAAAAAGTTTCTTGATGGCTATATGAAGAATGCGGACCCTCAGTATGCTGTTATGCTGACAGGCCACTGGGGATGCGGCAAGACGTTCTTTATTAATCACTGGCTGGATGACCTTAAAACGGTGGAGAACGACAGAGAGGAAGTTATCTACCTAAAGCCTATCTATGTTTCTCTTTATGGATTGTCTTCGCTTGCGGAAGTAAAGACGGAGATAGACAGGAAAGTCAATCCGTTCTATTATTCCAAGACGGCGAAGATGCTTAAAACCGCAGCAAAGTTTGCAAGCAAGATTGTCTTCAAAACAGATCTTACTGTTGATGAAAACCGGGAAATAAAGGCTTCGGCATCGGGCTCTCTTGACATTATGAGTCTTTTCGAGTCAGATTCTGAAGAAGTGAAAGGTACTCGTTTCATCGTCTTTGACGATATAGAGCGTACCTTTATTCCGATGAACATCCTGTTGGGGTTCATCAATTTCTTTGTTGAACGTTGCAAGTTCCATGTCCTGATAATAGGTGATGAATCGAAGTTGAAAGGTGATAACCTGAAGATATATTCTGATTTTAAGGAGAAGACCGTCGGAAGACAGTTTGAGATTGTTCCAGATGTGGATGCTGCGCTTGACAGTTATATAAAGGATTACTGGCCTGACAAATTCATAAGGAAGGAGCGAGAGTATATAATCCGTTGTTTCAGAGCGACGACATATAACAATCTGCGCCTTCTGCGTCAGTGTCTCTACGATTTCAATGAGGTGCTGAGGGAATTTCCTGAGAAGAAAATAAGAGAAAATGAAGTGATCTTCCATTGTCTTTTGTCTTCTTTCATTGCCGTATATGCCGAATATAACAATGCTGAGAATCATGATACAATAGCCAAATGGGACAGAGTTTTCCTTGAATATAATGCGAGTTTTCAGAAGGACGAGAACAATATATGCTGTAAGCTTGAAAAGAAATATAAGGAAATAAGCGAGGGTAATATTTATCCAACGATGTTCTATACCTTCGTCAATGATATCGTGAGTTTCCTTACAAAGGGATGCAGCGTAAAGGGAACTATAGAGGCATTGTTCCCGACAAAAAGGATTAACCACACAATACAGTCAAAATTTGACGGCTTTTTCTATCTTTCTGATGATGAATTCAATAAGAGATATGATGAAGTTGAAAAGGAGCTGCTTGACGGGAAAATTCAGGATGGAAACCAACTCGGAGCTGCTATAAGCTATCTTGGGCTTTTTGATGCCATGCAGGTGCACAGGCTGAGGGCGGAAACATTAAACAGTATAAAAGATTTGTTGGATGTCAGACTTTCACAGATAAACGACATGAAGGAATTGCTGAAGTTTAAAAATTCTTTCTCTTATGGATACAATTATGTAATGATGTCTGCTGATAATGAACTGCCAACAAAAGCCTTATTAGAAGATTTTCAAAACGCAATAAGCATGCGCCTTTCTTCTTTATGTGATGAAAGGCAGACAATTTTGCGTAACCTTACTGATAAAAACGTCGGCATGTTGTCTGAATTGGAAGATGAGAGTTATCCAGACCATAGCAGGGCATATAGCCTTGTTCCTGCCTTTGAGAAAGAGAATGCGGCCATGCTGTTTGATGAAATATGCAGATTGAGTAACAAGGGTAGATATGAATTCCGTAATTTTCTTGAAATCCACTATAAACTTAGTGCAAGAGTGGATTATTGGAAAAAATACTATAAGCCAGATGCTGAAATATTGGAACGCTTACTTGATATGTTGAAAGACATTTCACAGTCAAAGGACGGCGTTGAAGGTCTGTCATATCGAGATTTGATAAAAACTCTTGATAAGGTGGTCAACAGATGTTATGGTAAGATTTAGAAAGACGATAAGAGCTTGAAATAAGCATTGCTGTCTGGGTTCTTAGGATGAGAGATGGAAGCGAAGGTGATGGGATACTGATAATCCCAATCTGTAGGTCGTGGGCTTACAGACTGGGATTGGAGATGTTCTTAATAAAGGCTTATGGGGCTGTCGGGGGCGCTGGCTTCTATCGGTGGAGGCCGATGGATGGTAGCCACGCCTTTACGTCGAAGCAGGGACAGGCTTTCTTGACACCAGGGAGATCGCGATGGCCTATGATGCAGGCATCGGGGTAGTCGAGGCGGAGGCTCCTTAGGAGCGCTGCCATGTTGCGCTTCTGGGCGTCGGTGCGGGTGTCAGCAGGGATGCCGCGGGCATCGAGGCCGCCCTCGTAGCAGATGCCTATGGAGTGGGCGTTGTGGTGCCGGGCGTGGGCTCCTACCATCGACTCGGGACGGCAGGGGTGGACTTGGCCGTCGCGGGTGATGTAATAATGATAGCCAATGGTCAGAAAGCCACGCGCCTTGTGGCTGGCTTCGAGGGATTGAACACTGAAGCTGCGGTCTGCCCTGGTGGCGGTGCAGTGGATGATGATGTTGGTGATCTTTCTCATGATTGCTTGGAGGATTAATGGATTTTTATTATTTTTGCACACGGATTTTCTCTTTGGGCCTTGCGGCTGAGTTGCTCATGAATCAAGATGATTGAGAGTTTTAAAGCACACGGATCTCACTGATCACACGGATTTTTTGCCTACGGCAAGTTGTCGTTATGGAATCTAAAGAATCCAAATGATGAATCTAAAGAATCCAAATGATGAATCTAAAAGGACATCCGTGAGCCATGCGAAGCATAGGCAAATCCGTGAGATCTGT
>ERZ791615.853-NODE-853-length-11300-cov-5.76852_pt1 | contig 11300 bp, 11 predicted proteins | sample MGYA00510273_ERZ791615 | MGnify/ENA primary metagenome ERZ791615 (study PRJEB30046, sample SAMN00715185) | human gut metagenome | study: EMG produced TPA metagenomics assembly of the A metagenome-wide association study of gut microbiota in type 2...
TCGGTTTACCACCCCGTGGGGGGGCCGTCGCCGCCATGCCGGCGTTGACCTCAAGACGAAGCCCAACGACGAGATCGTGGCTGCCTTCGACGGCGTGGTCACACGCTCAAGCTCCTATTATGGCTATGGCCTCTGCATCGTGATCAAGCACGCATGGGGTCTGGAGACGCTCTACAGTCACCAGTCGAAAAACCTCGTCAAGGTGGGCGACAAGGTCAAGGCCGGCCAGGTCATCGGTCTCACAGGCCGCACGGGTCGCGCCACAACGGAGCATCTCCATTTCGAGACCTCTTTCAAGGGCCGCCGCTTCAACCCCGGCATCATCTTCGACCATGCCAACCGCAAGCTTCAGCAGACCACCATCACGCTGAGAAAGAACGGCAGCATCTCTTCGGGAAAGAAATGAGAAAATATCTGAACTGTAGCGAAGGTTAATGCTTACATCGCGCTTCGCGCTCGTGGTTTTTTTTTTTGATGCTAACCTATCATTAAATAAATAAAAAGCATTATTTTTGCATATTATATGATTAGTTATGGCTAAGAATACAATGGGCACCAAGTTGCCACGGAAATTGGAACAAAAGATGCAAGTGGTGGGAGAGCAGATAAAGTTGGCTCGGTTGCGCAGGAATCTGAGCGTGGCTCAGGTGGCGGAACGGGCAACCTGTTCTCCATTAACTGTGTCGCGCATAGAAAAAGGTGTTCCAACGGTGGCCATCGGCATTTATCTCAGGGTGCTTTACGCCCTGCAGTTGGATGACGATATTCTGTGGCTGGCCAAGGAAGACAAGTTGGGCAAGACTTTGCAGGATTTGAGTCTGAAGACAAGGGAACGAGCTTCTAAAAAGGAATAGGCGATGAAGAAACTTTATGTGTATGCCGATTTTGACTGGCTATAATTCCTCAACACCTTATAAACGCAAAAAAGGCGTGCCATCTGTGATGACACGCCTTTATTATATTTCTTTCTAATCGCCCGCGATTACTCGCCCAGGCTGATAGCCTCAGAGGGGCAAACATCAGCGCATGTGCCGCACTCTGTGCACACATCGGGGTTGATAGAATACTTTTCGCCTTCAGAGATAGCGCCAGAAGGACACTCGTCAATACATGTACCGCAAGCGATGCAGTTGTCACCAATTACGTAAGCCATAATGATTATAAAAAATAAAATTGTTAATAATGTTATTGTTCTTTTTTTGATTGGTCTCCACGCAGGGTGGGGCCTTTCTTATTGCAAAGGTACACATTATTTTTTATTTACAAACTTTTTGTCGGCTTTTTACACGTCTTTATCTCTATTTTTAACAAAATAAAAACATTAAGATTGTTTCGTTTGTCCGTTTTTTTTGCTACTTTTGTGGTCACGGAAAAGCATAAGATTGTTATGGAAAAAATGTTGAACCAACTGAAAAAACTGGAGCATGCCACAACACAGGAAGTGAAGAAGAGCATGCAGTGGAAAGAGGCGTTCAAACGTCTCGCTGGCTATGTTAAAGGCACAGAGAAGCTAAGCCCTGAAACGCTCGACAGGCTCGCGCTCATCATGGGGTTCCAAAACTGGGAGGGACTGAAGAACGCGCTGCATGGAACGGCAGACGGGGACACTAATTTTGAGTGAAGAGCATATTAAGTGAAGAGTGAAGAGTGAAGAATTCGTTAGCTTTTTAATGTGTGTGAAAGCTTAATAAGAAGGAGAATAAAAAGGTGAAATAACTAATAGAGATAGAATAAGAGATAAAAAGAGATACAATAAGAAATAAAAAAAAAAGAGACCGCTATTCGTGTGGAACACGTGTTAGCTGGTCTCTTTTTTATTTCTTTTCTGCCTTAGGCTGAAAGGAGATGCTTACTTCTCGGTGTTGATAACACGCTTCTCAGCGATGCGTGCCTTCTTACCTGTGAGATTGCGCAGATAGTAGAGCTTAGCGCGACGCACCTTACCGTGCTTGTTCACCTCGATGCTGTCGATGCTGGGTGACTCGATGGGGAAGATACGCTCCACACCTACAGTTCCAGACATCTTGCGAACGGTGAAACGCTTCTTGTCACCGTGACCAGAAATCTTGATCACAACACCACGATAGAGCTGGATACGCTCCTTTGAACCCTCGATAATTTTGTAAGCGACTGTGATAGTGTCACCAGACTTGAACTCCGGGAACTTCTTGCCGGTTGCAAATGCTTCTTCAGCAACTTTAATTAAATCCATTGTAAATTTTGATAATTAAATTTGTTTATCGTCCCAACGTAACGTAGCGAGCAACACTTCTTCCCACCATAGGTTACGCCGAAAAGCGGTGCAAAGTTACTGCTTTTTTCTCATTACCGCAAATTTTGAATGCCTTTATTGATGATAAACCTATGAATTTTAGTAACTTTGCAGATAATTAAACTTATCTCTTGCATAAGACAGGCTGCTCCTCAGCACATGTTGCAAGCACGCTTGCACCTCTGCTCCTGGTCCGCTCTGTCTTTGCAGATAAACAAACCAATCGTTATGTTGAAAATAATTTTGAAAACCCTTCCCGTTGCGGGATTGCTGCTCTGCTCGTCGTGTGCCTCACACTGGCAGATGACAGGCGTGGAGCGCACACGCATACTTGTTGACAAACGTTACGACGCGCAGCCCGACGCTCAGGCGGCTGCGTTCCTGAAGCCTTTTGCCGACGAGGTGAATAAGGAGATGAGTCCGGTGGTGGGACGCACCGCCCGTTACATGGCGTCGCACCGTCCTGAGAGCGAGCTCTCTAACCTCTTGTCTGACATCCTGATATGGGGAGGAGCACGGTTTGGCGAGAAGCCCGACTTCGGCGTCTATAACATCGGCGGCATACGCGCGGCGCTGCCTCAAGGCGAGGTGACCGTGGGCGATGTGCTCGACGTGGCACCCTTCGACAACAAGATCTATTTTCTCACCCTCACCGGCGACAAGGTGCTGGAGCTTTTCGCCCAGATTGCCCATCGCGGCGGCGAGGGCGTGAGCCACAGCGTGTGCCTGCACATCTCCCGCGACGGCAAGCTGCTCTCTGCCACGGTGGGCGGACAGCCCGTCGACAAGAATCGCTCTTACCGCATTGCCACGCTCGACTATGTGGCTCAGGGCAACGACGAGATGGTGGCGTTCAAGGCCAAGACCAACGTGGTGGCTCCCGACAGCGAGAGCAACAACCTGCGCTTCATCATCATGGACTATCTGCGTGAGCTTGCCTCAAAGGGCCAGGCGGCAGACAGCAAGGTGGAGGGCCGCATCGTGGTGGACGACTGATGTTTGCGCTTCGCGCGGTTTTTAAACATTAATTATCATTAATTGAACATTAATTGTCATCAATTTTCGCGCTTCGCGCGGTTCTTGAACATTAATTATCATTAATGACCCATTAATTATCATTAATACGCGCGAAGCGCGGAATATTGATGACCATTAATGTTCAATTAACGGCCATTAATGTTCACCCCTCGCGCGAAGCGCGAAAATTGATGACAATTAATGTTCAATTAATGATAATTAATGTTCAAAACCTGCGCGAAGCGCCTAAGCCCCAACGGAGCGCAAGAATGTTCAAAAAACATCAAGCGCGAAGCGCGACGTAAATAATAATTATAATTTTAGAACGTTCAATTAAATATTGATTCGCGTTTTCAATATAAAAAAAATAAAAAATAAAAAATAATAAATAATAAATAAAAAATATGACTCTCAGAAAAACTGTTGTTTTATATATGCTTCTGCTCTTCACGGCCGTGGGAGCATACGCGCAGAAGCACCTCGAGGTGTTGCACACTAACGACACCCACAGCTGCATAATGCCCCTCAACCCCAACCTCGCCGACACGGCGGTGGCAGGACGCGGCGGCTTCCTCCGTCGTGTCGCCATGATCAGGGAGGAGCGTGCGAAGAACCCCGACCTGCTGCTAATCGACAGCGGCGACTTCTCACAAGGCTCTCCCTTCTACACCATGTTCAAGGGCGACGTTGAGGTTGGCCTGATGAACCTGATGGGCTACGACGCCGTGACCATCGGCAACCACGAGTTCGACTTCGGTCTGGAGAACATGGCACGCATCTTCAAGATGGCAAAATTTCCCGTCGTGTGTGCCAACTACGACTTCACCGGCACCTGTGTCGAGGGCCTCGTCAAACCCTATGTCATCATCAAGCGCAACGGCCTGAAGATCGGGCTCTTCGGCCTCTCGCCACAGCTCAAAGGGTTGGTAGACCTCTCCAAGTGTAAGGGCGTGACCTATCTCGACCCCATCGAGGTGGGCAACCGCGTGGCGGCAGAGCTGAAGCACGACAAGAGGTGTGACGTCGTGATCTGCGTGTCTCACCTTGGCTGGCTGCGTCCCGACGAGATGGGCGACCAGAAGCTGCTGGCCAGCTCTAAGGATATTGACCTCGTGCTCGGTGGCCACTCCCACTCTTATTTCAAGAGCCTCCGTTACGTCAACAACGCCGACGGCAAGGCGGTGCCTGTCGACCAGAACGGCAAGAACGCCATATATGTGGGCAAGCTCACGCTCTCTTTCGACAATAAGTGAGCACAGCCTATTTTATAGACGAAAAAATGGTTTTTGCGCTTCGCGCAGGTCTTGAACATTAATTATCATTAATTGAACATTAATTGTCATCAATTTTCGCGCTTCGCGCGAGGTTTTGAACATTAATTATCATTAATTGAACATTAATGAACATCAATATTCCGCGCTTCGCGCGAGGTTTTGAACATTAATTATCATTAATTGAACATTAATGAACATCAATATTCCGCGCTTCGCGCGAGGGGTGAACATTAATGGCCGTTAATTGAACATTCTTGCGCTCCGTAGGTGCTCAGGCGCTTCGCGGAGTATGAACATCAATATTCCGCGCTTCGCGCGTATTAATGATAATTAATGGGTCATTAATGATAATTAATGTTTAGAACCGCGCGAAGCGCGAAAATTGATGACAATTAATGTTCAATTAATGGCCATTAATGTTTAAAAACCGCGCGAAGCGCAAAAGCTCCAACGGAGCGCGAGAATGTAAAAAAACAACGAGCGCGAAGCGCGAAATACAGATGTTTTAAACGTCGCGAAACGCGATGTGAAAAAGGTTCAACGCCAATTGTTGCTTATGAGAAAAATTGTTTATAGCTTATTGCTGCTTGTCCTCTTCCTCGTTGTCGCCGCCCCACGGGCCGTGGCACAGGACCGTGTGGTGCAGAACCGTCCTTACACCGACCTGCGCCCCTTCCATTTTGGTGTCGTCGTGGGCACCCACTTCCAGGACATGGAGCTGGTGAACGCCGGCCCCCAGATTGTCACGGCCGAAGACGGCACCACGTCAGAGGCGATAATAAGCGTCGACCAGGACCGTTGGGACATGGGTTTCAACGTCGGCGTGCTCGGTGAGCTGAGGCTCAACACCCACCTGCAGCTGCGTGTCGCCCCAACGATGTATTTTGGCACACGCCATCTCACCTTCCTCAACCACACCGACCTCGACCCCGACGGCCAGCCGCGCGAGCAGCGCCAGGAGCTCAAGTCGGCATACATCGCCACGGCGTGCGACCTCATCTTCGCCGCCCCGCGTTTCAACAACCACCGCCCTTACCTCATGGCGGGTGTCACCCCCATGCTCAACCTCAGCGGCAAGAGCAGCGACATCATAAAGCTCAAGCGCTACGGCCTCTATGCCGAGGTGGGCGTAGGTTGCGACCTCTACCTGCCGTTCTTCAAGCTGCGTCCCGAGCTCAAGTTTATGTACGGCATAGGCAACAACCTCGACACCAACCACGCTGCCCAGCTGCGCGACAAGAACCTCGTCAAGTTTGCCAACGCCGTGAAGGAGGCCCGCACCAAGATGATCGTCCTCAGCTTCTATTTTGAATAAGGTTTACGGTCTCTTCGCTTATGCTTTCTCCTCTTCCAGCAAAAACTTGTACACCGGCACAACCTCTATGTTCATGCCCAGTTCGGATGAGGCTATAGTCTCTTCTTGGTCGTAGGTAATGATCATGCATCTCTTTGCATCAAGAAACTTTCCCACTTTCTGCAATGCAGATATTTCCCGGTTTCGTGTCGCATCCTCTGTCATGCGATACGACACCTGAACGAGCAGCCCGTCTTTAGGCACACAGAAGTCGACCTCAATGTTCTTGTTATAATAATACAAGTCTTCGCCATACCTCTTGTAAAGATCTATGGCCACAATGTTCTCCAACAGCTTGGTCTCTGGCTGGAAGAGAAACAGGTTGAGAATGCCGTTGTCGTAGAAATAATGCTTCTTTATCGTCTCACGTTCGGAGATAGAGTCGGTGAAGGAACTGATGCTGAATGTGAGAAACGACTCATGCAGATAGTCGAGATATGAAGCAATGGTTTCTCTCGCTATTTTTGTACCGTCTCCTTGCAGAATGTTCTGCAGGCGTTTTATAGCAGTAGGTTGCATCACGCTGTCAGCCAGCTTTCTTATAAGCAAGCGCAGGCTGCGCTCGTTCCTCACACCTTTTCTTATAACAATGTCGGAGAACAAAATTTTCTGATAAACCGACTGAAGCCACGATTTTTTGTCTTGCATGTTGAACACTTCCGACAGTCCGCCATAGTAGAAATAATCGGAAAACAGTCTCAACACATCGTTTTTTACAGGCGACAGGTCCCAGAATTTTGTGAGATGCACCTGTTGATATTCCAGATATTCTTCAAAGGAGAAAGGATGTATCTCCTTTGTCAGATATCTTCCGCCCAATGTAGAGCTTATCTCTCGACTAAGCATGTGGGCATTGCTTCCGGTGATGTAGACACGATATTTCTCGTCTGCCAGCCGGCGGGCAAAATGCTCCCATCCTTCTACGTTCTGAATTTCATCCAGAAAGATGATCGGCTGATGGCTGAACATCTCGCGATAGGCCTCAAGAATGAGATGCAGCTCTTCCTTGCGGATGTCGGAGATACGTTCGTCTTCAAAATTGACAAACAAGATTTCTTCCACCGAATGTCCTTGTGCCACAAGATTCTGGATCTTCTGATAAAGCATGTACGACTTGCCTGCACGACGAATGCCCACCAACACATAGTTGGCGTTTTCCTCCATACTGATGCTGCGTCCTTGTAGTTTCACTTTGCCCACAAATTCTTGCTGCCAAAGGATGATCTTCTTTATAACATTCTTGTCCATAATCTTTGCTTTTGTTCTGTTCTAATTGCAAAGATAGCATAAATAAATGATATAAACCGCATTTTTTAATAAAGATGCAGTCTATACACTGCATAAATTGCTCGAAACATGCAGTCTATACACTGCATAAATTGCCCAAAACATGCAGTCTATACACTGCATCATCTCTCTTTTTCGACAAAGGCAACTGCTTGTTTTGTCAAAAAAAGCATGTGAAATGCGTTGTGCATGAAGGGCGGCGTTTTGCATAAATATGCAAAACAAGGGCTTTGGGTGAATAAATATCCAAAACAGCGGTTGTAAGCAAAAATAAGGGTTTCGCTTTCTGTTTTGAAAAATATGGGGTGTTTAACTTATTGTTTTTGTTAACAACTCTTAAAATAGGGGCGGTTTTGTCAAAGAGCCTCTTTGAGGCTGTCAAAGGGCCTTAATGAGCTCGTCAAAGAGCCTCTTTGACAACGTCATTTGGGCACTTTCAAATCGTAAGTTGGGCCCTTTTAAAATGTCGCTAAAAAAGACCCAAAAACTGCATAAATATACAGTTTTTGGGCTCCTGGTTTTTCCTTTTGTTGTGTTCATATCCTCTCCAGAAAAAGCAAGTTCGCCTTCCAATCAAGAGTCCTCTGCCCTTATGATGTATGATTTCAATCCATTCAGCCTCATCAATGCGTTGGCAGATTCTGACTTGAGAAACTATTGGGCTTCGTCTGGGGCAACCTCCCTGCTTCCTAAATTTGTTGACGACATGGAGATTCGTTTGAAAGATTTTGATAATTGCGCCTTGTTAAGCACAATTATAGAAACTTCTGACGTGACGGGCGGTGGATCGGAACTGTTTCTTTACCAGTCGGGCTATCTCACGATTAAGCGTTACATGAACGGAACTTACCTTCTTGGCATTCCTAACTTCGAGGTCAAACAAGCATTAAGCGAAATAGTGTTGCCTACGCTTGCCATGCGCAAGAGTAATGACATTCAATCGACTCAGGCTTTTCTTAATCTTCATCTCAGCGTGGGCAATCTGCCCGAAGCCATGAAGTGCCTGAAGGCACTCATTGCGGATGTGCCATACAGCAACAAGAAACTTGCCTGTATGGATATGGAAGAGCGATACCGCCTGATATTGAGCACCATCTTCAATGCCATCGGTTGCCGGGTTGAAGTAGAGAAGATGATTGCTACGGGCAGGATTGACATGGTGGTGGAAACAACAAACTTTATCTATGTCTTAGAACTGAAATTAACCAATAACGGCGGCATTGATGCTGCCACAGAGCAAATGAAAGCCAAACAATATGCCGAGCCTTTCAAGGCAGACAAACGTAGAACCATTGCTCTTGCTATAGAGCTGGATGATAAGGGAAAAGGATTGGTGGATTGGAAGGAAGTGTGAAATTGGGTAGGTTGCTTCTTTGCTTCTCGCTTGTCGTTCTTCTTTCCCTCTTTTGCTTCTCATTCTTTTCCTCAATCCTTGTTTTGTGGGCTTCTCGTCGTTAGGCATAAAAAAACAGGGAGCGTGCAATGGTTAATGTTGCCGCTCCCTGTTGACGTTATGTTAAGCACAAAGTGGTGAGATGTTAAGCATCCATGTTAAGATGATATGCACCTCGGCTTTGATGTTAAGCACTCTGTGCTTGTGTTTCTTTAAAAATTATTACTTTGCCGATTAATACGTATTGCTTCTAAAAGCATGATTCAACTGACTGTAAAGAGAGGAAGTAAAGACTAACCAACAGGATGAGTACAATTCAACAGGATGAGTACAATTTGTATTGGCATATCACAATATTCATGTATGAGCCTAAAAAAGCCGCAATTTGAAGTTAATATTAAAAATAAAATGCGCCCAGTAGATGTAAAAGCATTGCCAATTATCGCTTTTGCACTTACTGGGCGCATTGTTTTATTAGGGCTTATTGTGCGTCGGACGGGAGTACGACGTTCCGCTTATTAACCTAATTGGGGGTTATTTAATATATTGTTCTCCCCATAAAACGGTGTTTATTGTGAGGACTGGGCGGACAGCGTAAGGAACGTCTTTCTTGAAGTTCTGAAAGAAATGTGCATGGTTTTTCTTATCATACACAACCATATTTAAAGCCCAGCCTGTTTCTTCACTATTCTCGTTGTGTCCGGCATCAGTTGACGACCAATACACTCCACCATAAGATTTGGGGTCAGTCGAAGGAAGATCCATTGTGTTATTTGTATATCCAGGTTGAACGCCTATATATTTAAACTTTGTTACAACACCGTTTTCGATAACATTGTCTACTTCTACATTCTCTTTTTTTGTGGTAGACCCATCTTTGTCAACAAAGTCCATCTCATCTTTTGTCGGTGTACGCCAATTAGCCCCCCATACATAGTCACTACCAGTCTTTGCTGCTTCAGTCCAACTCATTTTTCCTTCCACATTCTCTGTAGCAATTCTCGGACCTCCAATCCACAACTGTACCCAGTTGATAGTCTTCGTTGTGCCATTGACAGTAGCCTCTGCTGTGCCCGTTGTAGGTCCTGAGGTTAGCGTGTAGTAGTTGCCGGCTTTGAGACCTGGGTCCTTTGTCGACTTGATAAGCTTGTCGCTGTTGTACACCGAAATCTTCACTCCAGCAGGGACAATAACATAATATATTCCGGCATTGCCCTTGCTTTCTTTATTGAATACCGAAACCTTCTTGTCGCTTGTCTGTACATCGTAGCCAGCATTATTCTTCTTAGCCTTCATACCCGACACATACTTGCCGTTAGCAGTCTTCAGATAGATGTCGCACGGGCCGTAGTTGTCCACCTTAACGATGCGGAGCACGGCTGCCTTAGGGGTCATATTGATAGTGAGGCCTTCGGCACCAGTTTTAGCTGTGGTTGTAGCACCTGCCAAAGCGTAGAGCTTAGCAGCAGAAGCTGCTGTGCCTTCCTGATTGGTGAGGTTGATGTCGGTGCTGGGATAGTATGCATACCAGTCGGCGGCAGATGTTGTCACCTTAGCGTCAGTGCTTGAGAAAGTTTCGCCATTCTTGGTGAATGAGTAATAATTGTCGATGGTGTTGTTGCCAACCACAACATTGTCTTTGTCGTCGAAAGTGAATTTCCACGTGCCGAATGTTTTGTTTACATCGATAGCTGCACGCGAATCCTGCTGCGAGACAGTAGCTACAAGCACCATTCCCTTGTTGTTTTGTCCATTATCGGAGTTTTCGATAGTTTCATCGTTGCTGCAGGCTGTGAGAGTAGTCACGGCCAACAAAAAATACAATAATTTTTTCATCTCGTGTTGTTCTTACAATTAATTACTCCCAAACTTCATCTTCATCACCACATGTTACATCGTCGCTTACTGAAAAGCTTGGGCTACCAACAGGTTTCTGTGATGATTCACCGCTACCAGCAAGGATAGCGGTTGTTTCCACTTCATAAAAACTTATACGAGGTGGAATGTAAAATTGCTTTTTCATTTTTTTTTCTGTCTTTATATTAATTTGCATAGTTATAAAACAAGAATATCCACCCCTCTTGTTATAAGAGGGGTAAAATGTTATCTTTTGATATTTTATACGAAACAATTCATTTTTTACATAAACAATATTATGCAACGTTTAGCGGACACAGCATGCATTATAATATTTTTGATTTGTAGCTGTTTTTTTATTTACATTTTTAATAATTCTTCCTGAATACGCTGTTACCGATGTGGGCGAATCATCGCAGTATTTTTCAAGGCGCAAAGATATGCATAAAAGTTGAATTGTTCAAAGAAAAGGCTTCGGGGGGGTAAATTTAACAAGATTTTCACCTTTTTTGCCCAAATGCGGGCTGTGAGCATAAAAAAAGAGGACGAACAGGAGCCTGCTTGTGTCGTTTTGCTCTTGTTCGTCCTCTTTATGAGGTGGCTTGCGTCACCGCTTATGGCGTGTGCGCTTGCCGCAGATTATGGATGTTCGGCTCACTTCGCAACCTTCTTTCCGCCAACGATATAGAGACCCTTGGGCAGGGCGCTGATGCTGGTGCCGGCATAGCGGCCGTCGATGGTGAAGATGCGGTTGTCGGTCTTGGTCGAGGCGTTGTCTGTGACGCTGCTTATGCCCGTTGCGCCGGCAGCCTTCACGCACACCTCGTCAAGGAACTCGTGACTGTG
>ERZ791615.856-NODE-856-length-11260-cov-1.83115_pt1 | contig 11260 bp, 10 predicted proteins | sample MGYA00510273_ERZ791615 | MGnify/ENA primary metagenome ERZ791615 (study PRJEB30046, sample SAMN00715185) | human gut metagenome | study: EMG produced TPA metagenomics assembly of the A metagenome-wide association study of gut microbiota in type 2...
CTTACTGCCGGTACAGTCTGTAGGTGTCATGGGAGATGAACGTACTTATGAAAGAGCGGTAGCATTGCGTGCCGTGACTTCTACTGATGCCATGACTGCCGACTGGGCGCATTTGCCATATGAATTCCTGGGTAAGATTTCGAATGATATTATTAATAAGGTGAAAGGTGTAAACCGCGTAACCTATGATATCAGTTCTAAGCCACCTGCAACTATTGAGTGGGAATAATTGTTCCTGTTGATGTATAAATCCCAAGGCTGCAAACCGCTTTGGGATTTTTTTTTGGAAAAAGTGAGAGAATCGGCTCAACCTAATAGATAAAATGTTATTTTTATAGTAGTTATAAAAATCCTGCAGTTATGAAGAATATGACGGAAGTTATGAATATACTCCGCAATTATAAGCAGAAGATGTCTTCTTATTATGGTATTTTACGATTGGGAATATTTGGTTCTGTGGCGAGAGGAGAACAGACGGAGGATAGTGATCTGGATGTATTTGTAGAGTTGCAAATTCCTAATCCTTATATCTTAGGTGATATTAAAGAAGATTTGGAACACATGACCGGATACAAAATTGATTTGATTCGTCTGTGTGATAATTTGAATAAGCTACTTTTGCAAAATATAGAAAGAGATGGAATATTCGCATAAAGATGAAATATTGCAAATACTGCGGAAAATAGAAGAGATTATTGATAAAATAGAATACAGAAATCAGTCTATACTGTAGATGACTATTTGTTGAGTAAGGCGGAAATGGAGAAACTGGATGTTATATGTGTGTAGGTATTATTTATTGTTGCTGATATGAAAAATAGTTCGTTAATTTTGTTGTATAATAATGCAGAATATTTGCCTTTTCACTTATCTTCAGGTTTCGAATCAAAAGGATGGGAGGTTACTCTAGATAAAAGACTGATTGGAAAGGCTGCTGTCGTTGTTTTCCACCTTCCTACGTTACTTGATGTATTATCGGAAGAATTAGAAAAAACAGAAGGACAGTTTTGGGTTGCTTGGAAACATTCGAGAGAACGAGAATGGAGATTCAACGCTAAACCAGTATGGGGAAATATATTTGACTTGTATTTATCTTATCCTCCTCAGTGCTATTGGAAATGCGCTACAACTTTTGGTTCTCAGCTACGTCCGTATAAACTAATGTATCCTTTATTGGACGAGATAACGAATTGGTTTAGAAAAATAGATTTTATGATAATTGGAACTCAAAAGGGAGGAAGTACTGCTTTGCATGACTACCTTCATCATCATCCTTCTTGTTGGGGATCATTTTTTAAAGAGCCCGGTTTTTTTCTTTACCCAACTGAATATGCGAAAGGATTTCCATTTTTTATGGAATATATGTGGAAGGAATATCCTCCTTTCCGTTATTCTTTATCCGATAGTCTTTTGTTTGAATCTACTACTTGGTATTCTTATTGGTATGAGGTTCCTGAAAGACTTTTTGAATACAATCCTCATTTGAAATTTATTTTTCTTGTTAGAAATCCCATTGATAGAGCTTATTCGCAATATAACATGTTGATAAATTGGAGGAAAAGTCAGCTTTTACATGAATATGAACTTTTCCCTGATAAAGAAAAATTGAATATTTTATTAAAGAAGCTACTTGATACTCAGAATTTTCCCTTTTCGTATTGGGTCAATCAGGAAATAGAAAAGATAAGAAATCAGGAGAATACGCCAATAGATTTTTTTCCTGATTTTCTACATCGTGGATTTTATTATGAACAATTAGAGCGTTATTATCAGTTTTTTCCTGTGGAGAATATTTTAGTTATTGAACATCGTGAATTAAAAAACAATCGCATATCTACACTCAGAAAGATTGAACAATTTCTAAATATTCCCTATGTGGACTGGAATACAATAAATTTAGATGATAAGTTTGTCTCACAATATAATGTAAAATTACCTAGTGATATTCGTAATAAGCTTAAGGCTTTTTTCAAGCCATATAATGAGAAATTTTATAAACTCATAAAGAGGAACTTTGATTGGTAATAATTTATAGTTTGAGTTAGCATTTTCCATCTTTGCGAATCTTATCTGTGTTTGACTTCAGAAATAATTCTTTGGTATGTTGGACTGTATATTACTTTGGGAGACAAACTCCATTCGTTTATTCGCTTTTGCAAAATGCTCTCTTATTTTACCCTGCTGTTCCATATTACTTTGAGTAACATCCGAATACCCAAAATCCTTTTGTTCTGAGATAAAAGGATAGATAACCATTTTGTTTGTGGCTAGTTTGGATATAACTCCATCGGCTGTGTCAGTATCTTGAAATGAATAATCTAGCATCTTATCAAAAAAACGATTATAAACAACAATGAATTGTGTGCACCAAAACCAGTCTACTTTATAGCGATGATATCCTGCAGGGATCGCTTGTCCAAATCCTCCAATACCACCGGAAAGTACTTCTGCTCCTTGTATATAAGCTTCTGTAACTTCTTTGAACAGTAATTTGGGAGAATAATTTTCCGTGAAATAATGGTCGTCTTCGCAAATGACAATGATGTCATCTCCTTTCTCTTTTGCCATTTTTATGATTTTGATCATACTATTCCACAAACCTACTGCACCGATAGGATGAACCGACGCCTCTACTAAATTTAACTCGAATTCTTCCTTGTTGTCGAACTCTTTAATAATATGTTGTTTACGTTCTACCCTTTCTTTCATGTTGATAACATAAACCGGAAGATAAAAATCCGGTTGATGCTCGGATGCGAGTCGTTCTATAATCTTATTACTTTTATCGAGCCATCTGTTCCAGTTTAAACGTTCTTCAAAATTCTTTCGGGCCGTTTTCCTTAGTTGGGAATATGTTGCAGGGGTATTGAATGTATCTTTTATTTTATCAGCATATTCTAGTGCAGAAGCATCGATGTTGAACAGAAATCCATTTTCTCCTTCTTTGATAACCTGTGATACACCTCCTACATTAGAACCTAACGATGGAATACCATAGGCGCATGCTTCGCAGAAAGCTATTCCAAAACAGTCAAAGCGGGTGGGTAGAACTAGAAAATGCGAACGCGTTAGGATTTCATGGAATTTTAATCTATCATTCGGGTTTGCTTTGTCGATAAAAGGGTATATTTCAATATTCGGATCATTTGGTAAGGACATTGGAGGTTCACTCCCTATCATAGTGAGTGTACATTGAAATCCTCTTCCTTTTAGATTATGATAAATTTCAAGTACTTTGTTTCCGCCTTTCATATTCCAATTTCTTCCGATAAATAAGAGGTTACATGGTGTATTTATCGGCGATACGTTATCTGGAACTGGGATGTTCTCTATGATATTCGCTCCAAATTCAACCACTTCTATTTTCTCGGCATCGGCATTGTAATCCTGCATTGCGCTCTGTTTTGCCCATTCCGAACAATAAATAATTTTATCCGCCTTTTGTATAGCGAGTGATTCCAGTTGTTCGGCAAGTTTGGTAAGACTTTCATCATGCCAGTTCATGTATTGGTTAAACAGATGAAATGTAGTATCTCCAATATAAATAAGTGGTACATCCGAAACGAGATATGCGGAAAAAAAATAATCTCGGCATATAACTACATCATAACATTCTTTTTTCAATAGATCAGAAATCAACTTACCAAAAAGCAATGCATAATTTTCAGGAAAGAACATTTCGCCGTTTTTGAAATTGGCTTTGTGGAATGCTAGTATATCAGAGAATATAGTTTTACCTACCCATATCACCCTATGCTTCTTTTGCAGTGAAGTATATAGATAGTTGAGAGTTCCCGACCAGCTATTTCGATCATAGGGATTCAATGAAGATAAAAAGGCGATGTTCATGATTCTACTAGTTTCATCTAAAATAATTTGTCAATCAGCTTCATCATATAATTATCCCTAATATTTATACGTATTTCCTGTTTCGATTTCTTATGCTTCCAGAATAAATCATTTAGCTCTTTTGCTCCGTTATATACTATAGTATCATGTGGAAGCTGTATTTCCATACGTTTCAAAAACTGCAGATACGATTGTACACGCTCTTCAGTCCAGAAATGATTCATCACCATCCACATGCCCAAAGACTCATTTGGGGATAAAGTTACGTAATAAGTACTGTCGTTTATTATTGTAAATTGACTGTCCTCTCCTTTATTGATTTCATTCACTGCAAAATATGCACCACCTGTGAACGATTCAAAATCACTAAGTGATGGTTCGTTAAGACTATCCCAGCGACTTTTTTCTACCAAATGGCATGTAATCTGAATATCAGAATCTGTTTTATTATTTATTGATCCCCAAATACAATAGTCACAACTTGATAGCAGTAAAATATTCAGGATACATATGGGTAGTAATCTTTTCATAATATTACAAATTATAATCCATTTATAAAATCAAATTAGTGTCTCACGCTGTATCTTATTAAATAGATTCACAAAGAAGCGGAATATATCTTCATTGGACATCCATTTATTCTTTTCTAAATTTTCAAAATCAGATAACACATTGTTTAATGTTTTGTTATTATGGATTGAGAGAAGATGAAGAAGTATCTCCCTCCTCAATTGATTGATTCCTATGCACATCTCCTCCTCTTTAATTACAGTAATCTGCGTGTTGCTCCTTCTAATCATCAACAATTCTTGTGGCTCAACAAATAATAGACCTTTGGTCTTAGCAATATCAAACCATAATTTATAATCTTCCACATAGGGGTAATTTTGATATTCAATATTGTGGTTAAACAAGAATTCCTTTTTAATCATTACGCTAGGATGAAGTAACATATTATGTTTAAATAATTCGAATACAGGTTCGTGGATGATCCCATATCCAAGATGAGAAGTGTTTTTCTCCTTCCCGTTGTCACTAAAAAATCTAGCCCACGTGCCGCATACTATGATATCCGGATTTTTTTTCATACGTTTTAATTGTATGCGTAGCCTTTCGGTATGCATAATATCATCTGCATCCATACGTGCAATATAAGGGGCAGAAGCTAACTTTATTCCTTCATTTAAGTTGGGGATAAATTGATGTTCTCTTTTTTCTAAACGTATTCTTTGGTCTGTATATCCTTGTATGATTTCTACTGTCCGATCTGTAGAGCCGTCATCTATAATAAGAAGTTCAAAATCTGTAAGCGTTTGCCTCAAGACGCTATTAATAGCATCCTTTATATATTTTTCGCCATTTCTGACAGGCATTAAAACTGTTATCTCAGGCATTGGTCTTGTTCTATTAATTGGTTATATACACTTATCGTATTCTCTATCATATTTGCCAGTGTGAATTTTTCCTGATAGTTTTTAATCGCATTTTTACTCAATTTTTGTCTTAAGGCTTTTTCATTCATTAATCGAATGATAGTATCTGCTAATTTATCTTCATTCAACTCTAATCCAAAATCCTCATCAAACAATAATGGAATTTTCAAAGCGTTTATTTCGTCTTCAAACATCTCGGAAAGCGCATCTACATCTGAAACAATTATCGGTAAACCGAACATGGACATTTCAATAGCCACATAACTGCATTGCTCATGCAGAGAGGGAATAATTCCAATTGTACTTTCTGAATATAATTTTTTTAATTCGTTAAAAGAGACAACTCCTAACATTTCAATGTCAAGTTGCTTATATGCTTTACGGATATAAGATGACATATATCCAGTACATTTTCCCACTAGCTTTAGTTTGTAAGAATGTCCTCGATTATATGCTATACTCAACGCATTAAGCAAACCAATAACACCTTTCTCACGACTTATTCTACCAACAAAAAGGATTTCATTTGTTTCTTTTTTATCTTTTTGCAAAGTTCTTTCTATATGATGATCCAATCCATTATATACGACAGATATTTTATTAGGATAGATATGATATGCTGAAATAATGTGTTTCTTTGCAGAATCAGAAACACATATAATTCTGTCAGATAGGGGGTATGCAATATTCTCAAGTTGATTTTTACTTATTAAATCGAATATGTTATTCAACCATTGAGAGTATAGCTTTTTAAAGTGATTTTCATTAAACTCAATACTAAATTTCCAAGGGATTATATGCAAATGAGTTAACACATATCCACCTATAGAATTTTTTAGAATATTGGCTAATTTTACAAGAAATAATTCCTGGACATGCCAAATCACTTTTTCCTTGTTTTTAAAATAAGGAATTAATAAATCAGAGACAACCTCAAAATACTTAGTAAGCCAATAATTTTCATATCTCAAAGGTTTGGAATCTGGAGGAAATGGAATATTAGCTATAACTTTATTTCCTACCAACTCCACTTTAGGAAAGATAATATTAGTATTTAGGCATATAACATGAATTTTAAAGTCATTCCGTAATTTTAGACCTTCTAGTAGCATTTGAATGTAACGAACAACACCGGATGGACTAGCATTTTCAAATTGAATGATTACTATATTTTTATTCATTATTGTAACATAATATAATGTCCATTAAAATCTAAGTTTTTATTTTGAAGGCATGTCGTAAATAACAATCTGGGAAGTCCCTCTTTTAATGTATTTAATTTAGAATTATCCAATTTATAAAAATACTCTTTTCTATTAAAGAGTAATTCTGAGATATCCTCTCTTAGAAATGTCCATTTACTTTGTGGATATAGTCTTCGTAATTTGTTTAAATTGTAGAAAATGTTTATTGCTTCTTTTAGATCAATAGCTTCCAGAACTATATTGGAAATGTATATATCTATGAATTTATTTGCTATTTTCTTAATGTCTTCACGTTTATAATATATGCCATACTGTAATAAATTGCTCCCGAATGATATATTATTACAAATAAACCCGTCATTGAATAGACTCACAGATATTTGAACTATAATGTCTATAAGGTTTCTTTTGTAATTGGTCAACTCCTTATAAAGATTATAGCAACCTAATATTTTAGAAGCAATTTCATAAAATGAGGTGGATTCAAAAAAGTTTTTAGGAGTAACACTAAAGTAATTAGATAAATTATTTGTCAAAACCCAAAGTATACTTTCATAATCAGATATCGGTATATACTTTTTCGAAATCATTAGAAAAGAAGTAGCATCTATATAAGAAGTAATATTAGTTGTTTCATTCTCTTCCATTTGTTTTATAAACACTAATACTTGTTCATGTTCTTGACCATATAGATCTTGGTACTCGGCTTCTATGTATTGATTGTTTGTTAAATAAATAAGAGACCATGCTATTCCCATTTTCCCTTCATTAAATGTGTTTTTTTCTATAGAAGATGCTAATACTTCTTGTAACAATTTGAAGGCATGTTTCTCTGCTAATTCATCATGATAGTTACGTGAATATTCAAAAAGACTCAATGCGCACCCCATTTTTCCATACATTAAGCTAAAGTTATCCAATGCATATCCATGTAATAGTACGTAATTAACGAATGATTTGTCTTTCATTACAAGGTAAACTTAATAAAAATAATCTTTAAATCTCCAGCCTGTATTTTGTGAATAATCCACCTTCAAGTATCGTCCTTGAAAAATTGAACCATTTATTGTTTCCAACCAACCAAAACTCCAAGGAGGTAACTGATTAATACGCTTTAGAAGATTATTAATCAATATTTTTTCTTCTTGTTTTTCTATTTTTTGAGGGAATAAAATATGCCCTGATTCTTTGCCTTGGTTGTCAGTTACAATTAGAAGAGATAATGCAAATGTTTTAATAGATGATTTTACAGTATCCTGATTTGCAAACTCTTCCAACAGTCCTAAATCATTATATCGCATACTGTCATACCAGCAACCATCTAACATCATTGCTTTCTGTGACTTTTTTTCTATGCTTCCTTTTTTGATAGGTACATTTTCTTGTGAAATAACAATACCCTTAGAAATAGTTAATACAGCTTTTTCTCTAGATACAATCTCTCCAAACATATTTAATGGGCATAATAAAACATTAACCTTTCCTGAATACCAAATAGCAGGAACTCCTTTGCTGTTTTTTCCATATTTGTCAACTAATTCATTCATAAAATTAATTCCATTTTCACCTTCGACTTGTACCAAAGTGAGAGTACGTCTTAAAGGGGCATTGGGAGAAGGTGTGTACAATAAACTCCATTTTATTTTATCATATTCCAAATCTATTTTTGGTTCTGAAAATGGAAGAAGATCTTTATTAACTACAACTGCGTCTACTTCAAAGCCATCTATGGATTGCATAGGTGTATTTTTAGTTTCAGATTTACTAAAATTCGAAATCATATTCGATATAGGTACAGTTTTAGTTTGAGATAGCGCTACTGTACTTATTATTAAACAATAGCACATACATAATATAGAAGTTAGTTTCATGATTATATAGATTAAATATTAGAAAGGTACATATGAATTACTGTATTCATGATAAATGTAATAATTGTCATAGTATCCCTCACTAGAAAAATCGAGGTCTTTATCACTAGGGACATGATTATACTCATGATTGTGATAAAACGTATCATATCCCGAATAATTACCTACAGTTACAGAACGGTATTGATTCGATGTATCAATAAAAGCATAGCCACTAGTGCTATCTTCATACATGGCCCATTCCACATCGGTATTATTAGCTAAAAACTCAAATAATTCTTTAGAAGCTCCAGAACCTGAAATTCTATATCCATTATCAGTCGAGCAAAAAGATACATCTCCAGATACGTAAAATACATTACCACCTTCTATTGAACCTACCGCTATCATTGTTTTATCTGATGGTGTAGAACCACTATATGTTATCGTTCCATGGTCACCTATAATGTATAAACTTCCACCTCCAATAACACATTTATTTTCATCTTCACTTAAGATTGGCATCTCTTTCCGAATCTCATCAATGAGTGCCCTTGTTAATTTTTGTTTCATAAGTATTGAATTTTATTTGTGTGATTCTGCAAATATAGAAATAAATTTCGCATCTTTGCAAGAAATATAAATCTTTTTTTATGCAAACAAGACAATTCCCCTGGGAGTACCAAATGGATGCAAAAGACTGTGGTCCAGCATGTATCAAAATGATAGCAAAATACTACGGCAAATACTATTCGTTGCAATATTTGAGGGATTTATGTGGGATAACCAGAGAAGGAGTTTCCTTTTTGGATATTAGCTATGCTGCCGAAAAAATAGGGTTAAGAACTGTAGCTGTAAAGGCGACTATGGAGAATCTGACCAACAGGATTCCACTGCCATGTATCATACACTGGGACCAGCACCACTTCATTGTTGTGTATAAAACAAAAAAGGGGAAGATATATGTGTCCGATCCTGCCAAAGGCTTGCTTTCCTACCCGGAAGAGGATTTCAAAGACAGATGGTATAAGGAAGGGGAAGAATTCGGGATGCTGATGGTACTGGAGCCTATGGCAAACTTCAAGCAAATAGAAGCACATGAGCGGATAGAAAGATTCAAGAGTTTCGAAAACCTTCTCAACTATTTTACACCATATAAAAAAGCATTCGGCATATTGTTTGCTATCATGCTGATAGCCACCGGACTGCAAGCAGTACTTCCGTTTATCTCAAAGTCTGTAATAGATATAGGTATATATACTCAGGATATATCTTTCATCTACATGATGCTAATCGGCAATATTGTTCTTTTACTTAGTATAACGCTGTCAAATGTATTAAGAGACTGGGTCTTGCTGCACGTTTCTACCCGTGTCAATATCTCCCTCATATCGGACTATCTGATCAAACTAATGAAATTACCGGTGACTTTCTTCGAAAACAAACTGGTCGGTGATATCCTTCAACGGGCGGGCGATCATGAAAGAATACGCAGCTTTGTGATGAACAACTCCTTGGGGATGTTCTTCTCTATCATTACATTCGTTGTATTCAGCATTATATTGTTGATTTATAATCCTATGATCTTTTTTATTTTCATAGCGGGTAGCGGGATTTATGTAGCATGGATTTTCACCTTTCTGAGCATACGTAAAAAGCTTGACTGGGAGTATTTCGAACTGAATGCCAAGAACCAAAGTTACTGGGTGGAAACCATCGAAAATGTTCAGGAGATTAAAATAAACAATTACGAAGACCTTAAACGCTGGAAATGGGAAGCTATACAGGCAAGGATATACCGGTTGAATCTGAAAGTGCTGAAAATCAATAATGCACAGTCGCTTGGGGCGCAATTTATCAATAGTATGATGAATATTGCCGTCACGTTCTACTGTGCCATCGCCGTTATCAATGCAGATATCACTTTCGGAGTCATGATCTCAACGCAATTTATTATAGGGATGCTGAACGGACCTGTGGCACAGTTGGTCAGTTTTATACAATCTGCCCAGTATGCTAAAATCAGCTTTATGCGTATCAATGAAATTCATCAGCTGAAAGATGAAGACGATTCTTCGCCTGTGGTAAGCAACAATCTGAGTTTGCCTGTAGACAAAAGTTTATATCTGAAGAACGTATCATTTCAGTATTCGAGAAATGCTCCGCTGGTTTTGAAAAACATCACCTTGCAGATTCCCAAAGGAAAAGTGACCGCTATTGTCGGAGACAGCGGATGCGGCAAATCTACTTTACTCAAACTGTTGTTGCGTCTATACATGCCTTCGTACGGAGAAATCTGTATGGGAGATATGAACGTGAATAATATCAGTCTTCGCAATTGGCGTGCTAAATGCGGCTGCGTGATGCAGGACGGGAAATTGTTTAATGACACCATACAGAACAACATTGTACTGGATGATGCCAATATTGATTATGAGGCATTGCAGAAGGCTGTTGAAGTAGCCAATATCAGCCACGAGATAGAAGCTATGCCGCAGGGATACCAGACAATGATCGGAGAAATGGGCAGAGGTTTGAGTGGGGGACAACGGCAACGTGTACTGATAGCAAGGGCGCTCTACAAAGATCCGGATTATCTGTTTCTGGACGAAGCTACCAATGCACTTGATACGATTAATGAGCAAAAGATAGTAAGGGCATTAAATAACGTTTTCAAAAACAGGACAGTCATTGTGGTAGCTCATCGGCTAAGTACGATTCGCAGGGCAGACCAAATCATCGTATTAAAAGCGGGAATGATCATAGAGACAGGCAATCATCAAAGCCTGATGACAAACAAACAGTATTATTACAACTTAATTCAAAGCCAATATGAACCGGAAACAAACACCTTCTCCACAGAAGAAAGCGCAGACTAAATCATCCGGAAGAAGTGAAGAACTGGATGAGATTATTGACCGGA
>ERZ791615.864-NODE-864-length-11169-cov-2.06622_pt1 | contig 11169 bp, 8 predicted proteins | sample MGYA00510273_ERZ791615 | MGnify/ENA primary metagenome ERZ791615 (study PRJEB30046, sample SAMN00715185) | human gut metagenome | study: EMG produced TPA metagenomics assembly of the A metagenome-wide association study of gut microbiota in type 2...
TTACATTCTAACCATAGAAAGGAAATTAGCACATCCCTCATCAATATAATAACCATCCGCACCATATTGCCTTAAGAACCAATCTTGATGAGAACAAATTCTCTTTACTTTTGACCATTTTTCTTTCTCATTAATTTGAAGCCATCTCAAAACAGGTATATTGTATGTTCCATATTGCATGCCAGAAATTTTTAAATATTCCTCCTGGTCAACTTCTTTCATCAGTTCAGGTAATATATCAACATATCTTAAATCCTGCCAGCCTATTGTATGTTCAAAAACTGGTTGCTCATTTTCATCAAGAAGCACCATCGTAATTCCCTGATTAGAATGACTTATTCCCACTATATCAGACGGATTCACATTAGATTTAACAATTGTTTCCTCAATACATTCAAAAACAGCCTTTTTAATTTCATAAATATCTTGTTCTACCCAGCCCGGATTTGGATAATATGACGGATACTCTCTTGCCGTAGATGCTATTTGTGTTCCTTCATCTGTAAATAAAATTGCTTTACATCCTGTCGTTCCTTCGTCTACTCCCATTAAATATTTCATTATAACATCCCCCTTTTCATTCTATATTCGATAATGGCCTCTGCAATCTGTATATCAGCCACTTTTTGTATATGGATCTTATTTAATCCATCATCCTTTGAAAAATACAATGGTTCTTTTAATGCAACAAATAATGTTGGCATATATGATGCCTCTCCCGTTTCTATATTTTCATCATAAGCCTTATGATACATAGCTTTTAATTTTCCAAAAGATGATGTCCATGGCATATTTATTGTTCTATTATTTTCTTTGTAATTTATTTTATTTGATAATATACCATCTTGTGTCTCTGCATTATTATAAACACATGGCATACAAGCAAAGGCAGCACCATATTTCTTAGCAATATGAAAAGAATCCGATAAAATGTCTTCGCTTACAAAAAGACTTGAACTCATGTTAAAGCTTAACATATCATCATCTTTAATCTCCCCCTCCAAATTAAAGATTCCATTGCGAGTCGACTCTTGACAAGTCGCCCCGCCCTCACATATCCACCTGACTTTTGATATGTTATTTTCTCTAACAAGTTTCCAAACATAATCTATATATTCTTTAACACACACTATCTCAATAGCGTCTATCTGAGAAGATTTTTGATATATCTCCATAGAATAAAGAATCATAGGCTTTCCACACAATTCTACAAATTGCTTAGGTTTTCCTGCTCCTAATCTTTTTCCAATTCCACCCGCCAAAATCACTGCTATATTCATATTTTTCTCCTCTTCTTAGGTAACCATAAATATACTTATTATTTAATACTATCTAGAATTATTCTTAATCCTCGGTTCAGCCCTTCCTCAACATCACCAGAATATGTATATTTTATTATTTCATTTCTGTTATTTTTCCACTTATCATTAATCATAACCTTCTTGACGTTATCGATCAGATTATGTGGTTCTTCTACAACACAATATATATTATCCAATGGATAATCGTAATCTTCCCTTATGGTATTTACCAATATCATAACCATTTTTATATCAGGATTTAAAAATGGTATTTCCGTTGAAGATGCGGACTTTGAATCACATATTGCTAAATCGGCTAAAATCGTTGTTTTAGCAAAATCATAATTACCATCTAACACCATATCAGACACATCATATAATTTTTTCAAATCATTTTTTTTACTTTTCAATCTGAATGTACAATGATGTGGCTTTGTCACTACGAAAAAGTCATTTCTTAACTCACCTATTCTACCTGCGAATTCTTTAATTGAACTATATTCATCCCATGTTGGATAATATAAAAGTATTGGTTTATCCGTATGAATGCCCAGTTCTTTTATCAATTTCTGTTTTTCATATCCCCGCTTAAAAAAATCTCTATGTTTTGGGTAGGAAACATCTATTATATTATAGATGCTGCCTCCTAATTTTAAAAATTTATCTTTATAATATCCACCATTCACAAAATAATAATCAAATGGATCTTTCAAAAAATCTTTAAGTTGAAATTGTACTTTTTTTAGGAATCCTATTCCATAAATAAGCTGTATTTTTTTTGCATTAGTATATTTTTTTAATATGTCTTTCTGCTGAGTTGTTATCGCACATTTACAGTTAACATTTACAAATTTATGATATACATATCCCTTTTCATCTAGTATCTTTATTGCCGAATCATAGTCAAACCATTTCCCACTTGTATTAGTTTCCCATGGCTCAGCTATAAAAACAGCGTTTATATTTTTTTTTCTAAGTTCTATATAAAATGGTTCAAAATGAAAAATTTCAAACGCATCAACTAAATAAAATTCCACATCAGTATTTGTATCACTTTTTATTTCAGTTTCACATTCTTTATATTTTTCCATAATTCATACACCTCCCCTACTGATAGTTACTTGTCCAATCCGGATCACAATAATGGCATAACTTATACGGAGTATTCTTGTGAGTCAGTTTTTCAACATCAAATACTGTTCCGCCTATTCCTTCTAATTCAGAATCCAGACAACAAACTTTTAACCTTCCATCCCATGCAACAGCAGTACAATTATTCTTCACAAAGTAACAATTTCTAAATCTGTTCTTTACTTCTACATCAGAATAACATGTTCTTCTTCCTTCCACTCCTCCTGCAAAAGAATGAGAAGTAACATATCTTATGTACTGATTATTAAATGGATCATTAATACCTGATTCTGACAACCATCCAATTGCTTCACTCTCATTATGTTCGAGAATCTGTCCAAATAATTCTAAGTGTAATACTTGCTTCTGTTGTAGTAATTCTACAGCATTTTTCCAATTTTCTACGGATGTCTTCGTATGAAATGAAATAAATAATTTACTTTTGCTGGCACCAGATAACAGTTCCAGCAAGTCATCAGCTTTCTGCTTATCAAACAACACGCCATTTGTACTTATGAGTATTGGCTTTTCTAATTCAGCAACACGTCTTACACACTCAAAAAATTGTGGATGTAATAATGGCTCTCCAAGGCCATGTAATGAGAAATAAGAATCCATATCCGGAGTAACATATTCCATAGCTTTATCAAACACTTCTTTAGGCATAAATCCTTTGGGTCTTTTACAAGTTGGTGTTGGACAATTAGGACACTTAAGATTACAGTAATTCGTTAACTCCACAGAATTAATCTCTGGCCAGCTATAATCATTTTCTCTATGCCTTATATATTTCTTATAATGTTCTAACGCAAACTCACTTTTTATCTGTCCACTTGCAACCATAGCCTTATATTTTTTTATTTTCTCACTTTCAACCGCCTCTAATTCTCTTTCGTAATCTCTTAAATCATTAAGGTTCAACTGCTTCAGTTCTTTATTATGCAAACAATATACTTCATGCATTTCCCCGCAAGTATCCTTCAGAAAATATAAGGCTGTTTTATTACTTATAGTATCAATGATTTTACATTTTGAGGCTCTTAAAGTTTCCAAATATTTTTCTAATGTAATAATTGGTATTCCCGAGATAGTTTTCCCCCATTTTCTTCTATCATTGTCATAGCACACTATCTCATCAGTTCCACTAAACTCTCTAATATATGTTTCTGCTTCTTTTCCTGCTCCAAAAACTATCGTCATATCATCACCTCAATTAAACTAAGTTTTCTATTAAATATACATTATCTTTTTTATACCCCTGTTTTATCAACTTTTCTATTATTTCTTTGTTATCTCTCATTACCGCAACAAAAATAATATTCTTATCAATATCCTTAACATTCTCCAGCTGAACAGAACTATAAGTTTTATATTTTCTTGCATCTTTATCAAAGATATAATTTATGCAGATATTATTATTATCCAGTATATCAATTAAGTTCTTTCCAACTACTCCCATTCCATAAATATCTATCTTTTTATCATTACTTATCTGTAATACATTATTTATCAGTTTTTGTGATTCTTTCATTTCTTTAATTATCTCTTTATTCTTCAATACTATTGTATTATCACAATTACCAATTTTATCCACAAGGGTCTTTAGCAGAAACGAATATACTCTTTCAAGCATCTTATCTGTATATGGATTTTCAGGAATAGGGCACTCTTTCAACTTCGTTATTACAACTTCATTATACTTCCACTTTTTCTCATATACATCTGCATTCCACTCTACTTTTGCATAGCCATCAAGAATTTTCTTTATATCATAACGTTCATTCTTTCTCCATATAATAAATGAATTTTCCTGATTGTGCAGAGACAAATTCCATTGATGTAATCCACCATATTCACTTCTTTCAGCTTCATTTTCAGCATGTCTTAAAATAACTTTTCCGCCAACTTTGCATAAGTTAAGAAGCTGATAAATACCAAATACCGCATTAAAACTATGATCCAACGAATTACTCATATGCACTATGTCATAACTATCTGCATCAAAATACTTATCAAGAAGTTCAACAAATCCAGTTTTAATAGTAATTCCATTCTCAAGATCATTTTTCTTTTTAAGATCATTATAAACTTCTGCAAGTGGATCTACTGTTTCTACTAACAGGTTGTAGTTTTCTGTAACATGACCGCATCTTGAAAAAGGTCCTGAACCTATATCTATAAACTTAATTTGCTCTGTCTTAGAAAATCCATCTAAATATCTCTCTAATGTAAAATGCCTATCTTTTTCTGTCTGATTTTTAAATGTATCATAATAAATGTCCCCTTTCGTCTCCATGTATCTTTTCCAAAAGGCTATTTCACTTTCTAATCCACCGAGCCATTTATCTAAATAATCTTCATACTTTTCCATGATATTCTTCTCCTACTTTGTAATAATCCAAGCCTTAAACAACTCATCTGCTTCATAGCCATCATATGGTATTTTGTCTATTACCTTTAAAGATGAATCTGAACCTTTAATAGCATTTTCAAATATTTCATCATCAAACCACTGCTCCCATGCATCTATTTCAAGCATTCCAAGTGCTTTTACCGACTTATCTACAACTATTACCTTCCCGCCAGTTTTAGTAACTCGTAACATCTCTTTGATGGCGTTTTCAGGAAATATTGCATGTTCCAGGGATTCGACAGCATACGTGATATTAAATGTATTGTCAGCATACGGAATCTGTGTAAGCACTCCATTCTCTTTTACGATTCTGTCTGATAATGTCCCCATTACCTTATCTGAAATATCTACCGCATATAACTGGGAATCTTTTACATCCTCTAAAAGATTAGTTAAGAATCTTCCTTTCCCACAACCGACATCAATTATCTTCATGCCCGCTTTATGCACAGAATTAATTTCTTTAAGGATAACCTGATATCTTCCATCTTCCTTTGAAATTGATGATGAAAAACTATCCGCCTGTATATCAAACTCTAATCTGTTTTTATAAAAAACTGCATCCAGATAATACTTAACCGCCCAGCTTATTTCCCCATCAGGTATATAATCAGGATACTCCTTCTTATCTGTAGGTTTTGGATTATCAATTACGGCGTAGCTTCCAAACCATCCACCTGTTTCATTCTGAAGCTTTGCTGCATATGTTAATGCCTTATTTCCTCTTTCAATATCACCAAGCTTATACCATGTAATTGCCAGCTGGAACATTCCTGTCGAGCATACCCAGTCAACATCCTTGAATGCAGGAATATATCCTTTTTCATCGAGCATTACAGAAAGTTTATCCATTGCTTCTTTTGCAAGCTCAGTCTCTTCTATATCGCAAAGAGCCTCCATAACATATGAGTAAAAATGTGACAGAAATCCAAAGTTAAGAATTTTATCTCTATAATTACTGATGTAATAATCAGCCACTCTTCTCGCCGCCTTCTCATATTCCGGTTTATCAAGAAGCTTTGCTGCATCTATCAATGGTGAAAGACAGTATAAATGTATCAGTTCTGAACACACTCCATCATTCCCCCACGCTGCCTTAGAAGGTGTAACTAATCTGCCTTCTTCTGTAATCTGCCCTAATAACCATTCACATCCCTTTATTAAGCTGTCTTTAACCTCAGGTTTTATTGGATATATAGCCACTAACCCTTTAAGAATCTGGGCTGTATCAAACACATATGGTTCTTTATCATCCGTATCATACCATGCCCCCTCTTCATGCTGTATTGAGCACAACCATCCGGCATATGTAACAGCCAGATCTCTGAATCCCCATCTTAAAAGTGTTGGAATATAATATCCGCTGACTTCCGGATAACTCTTCTTGTACCGGGAATTATTAATTATTCCCTCTCCTTTTATAGAATTATTAATTATCCAGTTTTTGGCCTTTTCTGTAGTTTTTATCCAGTCAACCTGTCCGGATAATTCCGGTTTTTTATAATTGTTAACCATCTCAAGATAAGTTATATATTCCGTTATTCCGGCATTTTCTAATTGTTCCGCTAATATGCCTGCTTTGTGGGCATCAACAGCAATTACGATCTGGTAAGTCTTTGCAAGTTCTTTCATATCATCAAAAGATTTTACAGTCTTACCATTAACAATCTTATCTTTCAGTTCCGGATTATTATCTACATAACAATACACTTTTTCTTCTCCAAGATAATCCAGTGCCTTAGCACCAAACACTCCTGCTCCAAACAAAACAACTTTTTTACTCATATCAATTATCCCTTTTCTTTTAAGCCATTGTAAATCAACCGGCATTTCTCCATTCCAAAATACATTAAGCAGCTCATCATGCCCTTCGGAACTCTGCAGCCACATTTCCTTGAATAATTCTGTCTTAATTCTGTCAGGAATCTTATCATTCATCTTCTGAATCATATTAAGTCTTAAGTCATATAATTTCTCTCTTACCTGTATCATCCTGGTTTCTGATAAGCTTCTCTGATGATGTCTGTACTTATATAACAATTCATCTATATGACCTATCTTACTTAAATTTCTTATTCTCAGCCAATACTCATAATCCTCTACTAAAAACCAGTCCGCACTATATTTGCCAGCTTCTTTGGCAATATCTGCCCTATACATAAAGCATGCACCTACGCAGTTATTACTGAATATATCCTCTGGCTTAGATTCATATATTCCTGTTTCTCTGCCTTCTCCATCAATAAATCTCATATTAGAATATACAAGACCTGTATCCGGGTGCTCATCCAGATATTTAACCATTTTCTCAATAGCATCCTGCTCATATATATTGTCATCTGATGTCCATGTATAATATCTGCCCGCTGCCTTTTCAAAGCCATTATTAAGTGATGCTGGTATCTTACTGTTTACTTCGTTGTGTATAACCTGAATCCTGTCATCTGCTTTTGCATATTCATTCATAATTTCAGGTGAGGAATCTGTAGAACAGTCATCAACAATTATTAAATCCCAATCCTTAAATGTCTGATTCACTACACTTGCAATAGATTGTCTTAAATATTTTTCGCCGTTATATACAGGCATTACTATGCTAACAACTGCCATATTTTCTCCTATTATCTTAAAATTGCTGACACAAATAAATTATCCATATTAAAACTATTTATATATGGAATTTTTATCATATTTTCTATTTCAAATTTTTCTTCTAACAATGAAAATAATCTGCGTTCATCCCATTGCCTTACATGTGTCTCACTTTCACAATTAGCCTGGTATTTCCCATACTCCTTTGTTATATATCAAAGACTTTATTACCACATAAATCCGAGAAATTTATTCTAATTATTTTATCTGTTCCAATGCCTATCCCAATTAAATACTCTTTCACATAATCGCATACTCTTTCATCCAGAATTGTAATTATCACTTTATCTGGATTGATATCGGCAATTCTTTCAGGATTATCAATTAATATCTTTTCCTTGCTAAGATCCTTCCATTGTTTATCAACAATAAAAAGTTCTTTAATTTTCTTATTTTGCTTTAATTGAGTATATATGCCTTTTCCAAAAGCTCCTGCTCCATATATAACAACACTTCCATTTATCTCGCTGATTTCCCTTATTAGATGAACCACTTTATCTGGTATTTTTAATAACATTACAAACATGATATATTTGTTTAATTGTATTTCCCATTCCGTCTTCTTTTTTACTCCATTAATTGTTAATAAATCAAAATACAGTTTTTTTATTGATTCAATATCAATTTTCTTTCGCATCATAGATTCAGAATGCTGTCTGTAATGATACGGACAATATGATCTTATTGTTAGTGTTTCTGCTTTAAAAACAAGTCTATAAAAGAAGTCTACGTCTTCCCCAACAGATACGTCATTGCTCACTTCTTCCATCATTTCCAGAAATAAAGTGCGCTTTATCAATTTGCAAACAAGATTCGGTAACAGACCAAATTCAAAGAAATTATCTACACATAGCATTTGTGGTATTATATAATCTGAAATTTTATCTTTTTCATAAAAACCATCTTTAAACTTATTTGTTTTTTTCTTGATTTTATAGCCATATTCTTCAACCAGCCCATATGCAATAATATCTGACTTAAAATCTCTTAAATTATCATATGTATCTGCATCAATCCAATCATCCGCATCAATAAATGTTATATATTCACCCGTAGCTTTTCTTGCACCATCTTTACGTGCTCTGACTAATCCTTGGTTTTTTTTATTTATAAGAATAATTCTATCATCTTCTTTTTTGAACTTCTCACATATATTCATACTAGAATCAGTTGAACCATCATTTACAAGAATTATTTCTAAATCAGAATATGTCTGCTTTACAAGACTTGTTAAACATTGATTTAAATATTTTTCCGAATTATAAATTGGCACTATTACAGATATCATATTTTTCTCTTTCTTTCATCTCCATAAATAATTCCCTAACAAAAAAATCCGCTGGTAGTTTTAATTCAATAGTTTCAACACTGCCATTTGAAATCAATATACATGGATTTTTACTATCATCTGATAATGCTATATGTAAATGTTGTTTTATTTTTTCCCCTTTAACATACTTTAATTTTCTTGTACTATCTTTTATGCATACTTCATTATATCTCATACTCTCATTTAAATAATCATATACTAAAATCGCAGTCCCATTATCAGGAAAAAAATATATATCATTATCATCAACTATAATACCTGGATATTTTAATTTTTTATATTCGTCTTCACATAATATAGCTTTATACTTATATGATTTATCCCTTATATTGACCTCACAAATGGCATTATTCAAATCATCCGGTATCAAAACTATATTGTCATAATATATCCCAATATTTGAATATATATTTGTATATTCCAGTTCAATACATTCAATAACCCGATCCATATTTGTATCAAAAACTATAACTTTCTTATTATTGCATGGACACATAACTATTTTGTCTTCAATCACTATGCTTGCCATAGTTATTGGATATCCATCACCAGCATATTCCTCTACACCAATTGAAATCCTCGCTGTTTCTCTTGTTTGAAGATTAATTTTTAGAATACTATCATAATGTGCTGGAATTAAGTAAACATTTTCTCCAATTATTTGATAATCCATAAATGGTATATAATCACATCTGTGTTCTGATTTTGGAAATGACATAAAAGTTATTTTGTTGTCATCTATATTATATATTGCAAATTTTTGATAATCTCTGAGCGGAACAAACCATATCTCGTTCTTATATGTAAACGCTGACCAATAATTATTCATATAATTCTCAGCCATAAATACATTTTTTATAATTGTCTCCCCTGTTGTAAGGTCATATTCCAGCAAACCTCTGTTGTCTCTGTCGGCAATATACAACTTTCCATTATATTCAGCTGCTGCATAAAATGTTACATAGCCTTTTTTATCAATCTTTAATTTATCCATGTCTTACCTCATAATTTTTAATAAAGCATCAACTATATATTTAGATGCATTTCCATCTCCATAAGGATTACTTGCCTTACTCATCTTGATATATGTTTCGCGATTATCAAGTAGCTCCTTAACACCTCTGTATATAGATTCTTTCTCAACTCCAACTAGCTTTAGTGTACCTGCCGCAACTCCCTCTGGTCTTTCAGTATTCTCTCTTAATACCAGAACAGGCTTACCAAGAGATGGGGCTTCTTCCTGCACACCTCCACTGTCTGTCATTATCAGGAAGCATTGTTGTATATAATTATGAAAATGATATACATCCAACGGCTCTATCAGCCTGATTCTGTCATTATCCCTGAAATACTCATAAGCTATCTCCCTGACTCTGGGGTTCTTGTGTAACGGATATATAACCTTGACATCAGGATACTCATCCACAATGGCATTAACAGCCTCAAATATGTTTTTCATATTCTCACCAATATTCTCTCTTCTGTGCGAGGTAAGTAATATAAGTCTGCTGCCCTTTGCCCACTCAATATTGTCATCCGAAAAAGATTCATCCACTGTAGTCTTTAACGCATCTATTACTGTATTCCCGGTAACATATATGTGTGAATGATTCTTTCCTTCTTTGAGAAGATGCTCTTTTGCAGTTTCTGTAGGTGCAAAATAATAATTGCATATTAAATCTACAGCCTGTCTGTTAAATTCTTCCGGATATGGAGACTTCATATTGTATGTTCTTAGTCCTGCTTCAACATGACCTACAGGAATATTTCTGTAAAACGCCGCCAGAGCTGCTGCAAATGAAGTTGTTGTATCTCCATGTACAAGCATTACATCAGGTTTTTCCTTATCAATAACCTTATCGAGTCCTTGCAGCACTTGTGACGTAATGTCTGCAAGCGACTGTCCTTTCTGCATTATATTAAGATCATAATCTGCCGTTATCCCAAATAATCCATTCACCTGATCAAGCATTTCCCTATGTTGTCCTGTCAGACACACAACACACTTGACCTCTGGTCTGTTCTTCATCTCTAATATTAACGGGCACATTTTAATAGCTTCTGGTCTCGTACCATATACGGCTAGTACTTTTATATATATTTCTCCATAAAAAAATTCCGTGTATTTACTCATACACGGAATTCACACATTCAGTAAATATTGCATCCTGACTTCCATGTCTATAGGATATACGTTTCTTCTACATATATCTTATATATCGGATGTCACCCGCCCAATATTAACCCATTATTCTATTTAATATGCCTATTTATTAATGCATTTTTAAAACTGTTCTCCAAGCATTTGCTTTAACTTCTGCGTAAACACATATGCACCAAGG
>ERZ791615.868-NODE-868-length-11119-cov-2.86913_pt1 | contig 11119 bp, 9 predicted proteins | sample MGYA00510273_ERZ791615 | MGnify/ENA primary metagenome ERZ791615 (study PRJEB30046, sample SAMN00715185) | human gut metagenome | study: EMG produced TPA metagenomics assembly of the A metagenome-wide association study of gut microbiota in type 2...
CTAGGGCGGGGACCCCCCCGCCACTATCTGCCTCAAAAAGGGATGTACCGCTACGTTACTTCCGCCAATTACTTCGGCGAAATAGTAGAGTGGGCAGGCTGGGCGATACTCACCTGTTCACTTTCCGGACTTGTGTTTCTTTGGTGGACGATCGCTAACCTTGTCCCGCGTGCCAACGCAATCTGGCACCGTTACCGCGAGGAATTCGGTGATGAGGTGGGAAATAGGAAACGTGTATTCCCTTTTCTGTATTAAGGCTATCTTTTGACAAAATATATCATACTACTATGAAATCAAAGTTATTTACCCCGGTCACTTTTGGACCTTTGACACTTCGCAACCGGACCATTCGTTCGGCAGCTTTTGAAAGTATGTGTCCGGGAAACGCCCCTTCACAAATGTTGTTGGATTATCACCGTTCGGTAGCCGCACGCGGAAAGGAAGCCGCAGGCGGGGTTGGCATGACGACGGTTGCTTATGCTGCCGTGACACAAAGCGGGCTTTCTTTTGACCGCCAATTATGGTTACGATCTTCCATAATTCCCGGTTTACGCGAAGTGACCGACGCCATACACGATGAGGGTGCCGCAGCAGGTATACAAATCGGTCATTGCGGTAATATGTCCCACAAGAACATTTGTGGAGTAACTCCTATCTCTGCTTCTTCCGGTTTCAATCTTTACTCTCCGACCTTTGTGCGCGGAATGAGGAAAGAAGAACTTCCTGAAATGGCGCGTGCTTATGGAAAGGCTGTCAATCTGGCTAGAGAAGCTGGTTTCGACGCTGTTGAGGTTCACGCCGGACATGGATATCTGATTAGCCAGTTCCTTTCCCCTTACACGAATCACCGGAAGGATGAATACGGAGGTTCGTTGGAAAACCGGATGCGTTTTATGGATATAGTGATGAAAGAAGTGATGAAAGCTGCCGGTAGCGATATGGCGGTTCTTGTGAAAATGAATATGCGCGACGGTTTCAAAGGTGGAATGGAGTCGGAGGAAACGATACAAGTAGCCCGACGCCTGCTCGAACTGGGTGCTCACGGGCTGGTATTGAGCGGTGGTTTCGTCAGTCGTGCGCCGATGTATGTGATGCGAGGGGCGATGCCTATCCGTTCTATGGCTTATTATATGAATTGCTGGTGGCTGAAATATGGCATTCGGATGTTCGGAAAATGGATGATTCCGACTGTTCCTTTCAAAGAGGCATATTTTCTCGAAGATGCGCTGAAGTTCCGTGAGGCCCTTCCGGGTGCTCCGTTAATTTATGTAGGCGGCCTTGTTTCTCGTGAGAAAATTGATGAAGTGCTGGATGCCGGCTTTGATGCTGTTCAAATGGCACGTGCCCTGCTGAATGAACCGGGATTTGTGAACCGTATGGCACGTGAAGACCGTGCACGTTGTAATTGCGGGCATAGCAATTATTGCATTGGCCGTATGTACACGATCGAAATGGCTTGTCATAAACATTTGAATGAAGAACTGCCTCCTTGTCTGCAAAAGGAGATTGAAAAATTGGAAAAACAATGAATGAAGTGAAATGGGCGATCATTACCGGAGCTGACGGAGGCATGGGAACGGAGATAACCCGTGCCGTGGCCACAGCCGGCTATCATGTCATAATGGCTTGTTATAACCCGCAAAAAGCGGAAAACGTGTGCCAACGTTTAATGAAAGAAACCGGAAATCCGAATTTGGAAGTACTCGCTATTGATCTGTCTTCGATGCACTCCGTAGCCTCTTTTACTGATCGGATTTTGGAACGTAAACTTTCCATTTCCTTGTTGATGAATAATGCCGGGACAATGGAAACCGGATTTTCTATTACGAACGATGGATTTGAACGGACGGTCAGTGTAAATTATGTTGGTCCTTACCTGCTGACTCGTAAATTAGTTCCGACTATGGCATCCGGAGCACGTATTGTAAATATGGTTTCGTGTACGTATGCAATCGGCCGTCTTGATTTTCCTGATTTCTTTCACAGGGGGAAAACGGGAAACTTTTGGAGAATACCTGTTTATAGTAACACAAAATTGGCTTTGTTATTATTTACTTTCGAACTATCCGAGCAACTTCGGGAGAAAGGAATCACCGTCAATGCTGCCGATCCGGGAATTGTCTCTACTGATATCATCACGATGCATAAGTGGTTCGACCCTCTGACAGATATATTCTTCCGTCCTTTTATTCGTAAGCCGAAGAAAGGAGCTTCTACGGCAATTGGTCTGTTGCTGGACAAAAAAGAAGCCGGTGTGACAGGGCAACTCTATGTCAATAATCACCGGAAAAGCTTATCCGATAAGTATGTGAACCATGTACAGAAAGAGCAGTTGTGGGAAATAACGGAGCGTTTGCTGGCGCAATGGTTGGAGTAGGATTTTTTTCTCTTTTTATTTAATTTATCTAGTAATTACTTATATATAGGTATTGTGTATATCTATATGTTTAGTTTTTGTTGTCTAATTTTTACCAATAGATAGGGATTGTTTTGCACTCCTGTTTCTACTTACCTTTGCATCGCTTTTAAAGTAAATGAATAGGTATAAAGTAAAAAGGAGATGATTAATAAATGTTTTTTGGTTTTTCTAGTATTCTTATTTTCTGTATCAGCATATTCACAGCACGAGCGTCATTATACTAGTATGATTTCGGGCAGAGTGATATCTACAGAAAAGGAGGTCGTAGATTTTGCGACGGTCTATCTGAAAGGAACGAACTATGGCAGTTATACGAACGAAAAGGGAATTTATCACTTGAAAACTGTGGAAGGTGAATATATACTTGTCGTTTCGGCTGTAGGTTATCAAACAGTAGAAAAGAAGGTTAAATTAGCTAAAGGAGAAAGGATACAGGTCAATGTCACCATTGCACCGAAAGTGAAAGAGTTGGGAGAGGTCGTAGTAACAACCTCCGGAGTTGGCCGGGTAAATAAGTCAGCCTTTAATGCGGTAGCCGTTGACGCGAAGAAGTTGCATAACAGTACACAGACTTTAGCCGGCGCACTGACTAAGGTGCCGGGGGTAAAACTCCGTGAGTCAGGCGGAGTAGGATCGGATATGCAGTTGTATATTGACGGTTTTAGCGGGCGGCATGTGAAAATCTTTATTGACGGAATACCGCAAGAAGGGGCCGGTGCTGCATTCGATTTGAATAATGTTCCTATTAATTATGCAGATCGCATAGAGGTGTACAAAGGTGTGGTTCCCGTAGGATTCGGTACGGATGCTATTGGGGGAGTGGTTAATATTGTCACTAACAAACAACCCGGGAAGTGGTTTCTGGATGCTTCTTATTCTTACGGTTCATTTAACACTCATAAGTCATACGTACGTTTCGGACAAATATTCAAGAATGGTTTTATGTATGAAGTGAACGCTTTTCAGAATTTTTCGGATAATGATTATTATGTAGATACGTATGTACGTGACTTTGAAATCAGAGAAGATGGAAGTGTGCGTTTTCCGCCACTCGACAAAAGTAAGATTTACCATCTGAAACGTTTCAATGACCAATACCATAATGAAGCTGTGATTGGAAAAATCGGTGTGGTTGGAAAAAAATGGGCGGACAGATTGGCTCTGAGCTTCAATTATTCCTATTTCTATAAAGAGATACAAACTGGTGTTTATCAAGATGTCGTGTTCGGTGAAAAATTCCGCAAAGGACATTCATTGGCCCCTTCGTTGGAATACTACAAAAAGAACTTATTCGTGAAGAATTTGGATTTACTGCTGACTGCCAATTATAACCATAACCTCACTAATAATGTCGATACCGCTTCACGGGCTTACAACTGGCGTGGTGAGTTTTACGAAAGGGGCAGCCGGGGAGAACAGTCTTATCAGAATAGTGAATCTAAAAACAAGAACTGGAATGGAACACTGAGGATGAATTATCATATCGGAGAGGCGCATACGTTTACTTTTAGCCATGTGGTAAGTGATTTTGAACGTACAAGCCGCTCTATTATAGGTGCTTCTTCCAAATTTACGGATTTTAGTATTCCTAAAATTACGCGTAAGAATGTCAGCGGTCTTTCTTATCGCCTGATGCCGTCGGACAAATGGAATATTTCGGCATTTGCCAAACATTACCGGCAATACAACAAAGGTCCGGTGTCACAGAATACGGATGGCATAGGTAATTATATAAATTTATCCAATACGGTAAGTGCTTTCGGATACGGTGCTGCGGGTACATATTTTTTATGGAAAGATTTTCAGGTGAAACTTTCTTATGAAAAGGCTTTTCGGCTTCCTACGACAGACGAACTGTTTGGTGATGAAGACTTGGAAGCCGGTAAAGTAAATCTGAAGCCGGAGAAAAGTGATAATCTGAATCTGAGTTTCAGCTATAATTATCAGTTTGGCAAACACGGGGTGTATGCCGAGGTCGGCTTGATATATCGGGATACGAAAGATTACATAAAAAGAGGATTGGATGTATTGGGGGGAACAAGTTACGGATACTATGAGAATCATGGGCATGTGAGGACTAAAGGATATAATTTATCGCTGCTTTATAGCTTCTCGCATTGGTTCGATGTAGGCGGTACATTTAATTGTATTGATACCCGTGACTATGAAAAGTACCTGGCAGGCACCTCTTTGCAGGAAAGTATGCATTACAAGGTGCGTATGCCGAATCTCCCTTATCGTTACGCCAATATAAATGCTAATTTCCATTGGAATGACCTGTTTATTAAGGGAAATGTACTGACGATAGGCTATGATAGCTACTGGCAACACGATTTCCCTCTTTATTGGGAGAATATCGGCGATAAAGATTCAAAAAACATGGTGCCGGAACAGTTTTCTCATAATTTATCCTTGTCCTATACAATGAAGAACGGGCGCTATAACGTATCATTTGAATGTCAGAATTTCACGGATGCGCAACTGTTTGACAATTTCAGCCTACAAAAGGCTGGACGTGCATTTTATGGAAAGTTCAGAGTGTTTTTCGGTAGATAATAAGATTAAGTTTTTAGTATAAATCAATAATAAAGAATATATGAAGAAAAAGTTTTTGCTGTGTGTGTTTGCGGCAACCTTTTGTTTGAGTGGTGGTGTGTTTGTTGCATCTTGCGATGATGTTGATAATCCGGTGGATAACCCTTCGACTGACGGAGAAACAGCCTATGTAGTGGCTGCTACAGTTGGTGAAGCAAGTTATTTGGTGGCAGTTAGTTCTCTTGATGAAGGAACAGTATCAACAAAAGGAAAAGGTACCGAAGTGATTGGCGGTACGTATTGGGTATATAAAGGGTTGGATTATGTATTTGCTTTAGTTTATAATAAAGGTGGTGCCGGTACGGGAGCTTCTTATTATTTGGGAGCAGATGGTAAAATGAAAGAAAAATATACATATACCTTTAATCGTATCACATCGTATGGAACATGGGGAGACAAGGTGGTGACTGTTTCTACCGGAGACTCAAGTCAGAAAGACGATGAGCAGAATGTAGCTCAGGCTTTGTTGTTTAATTATCTGGACGCAACTGACGGTTCGCAAGAAGAAGGCACATTGATCGCCGAAAATTTCTTGGGTAATGGTGAAAAAGTTACTTGGGCAGGATTGGTAGAAGCTAATAATAAAATTTATACTTCTGTCATTCCGATGGGTATGAGTAAGTACGGTATTAAGGCATGGCCGGACAAAGTAACCGACCAAGAACTTATCACTAAAGCTGATGGCGGTAGTGGTAGTGGTGCTTATACGGCTGGCGTAATTCCTTCCACACAATATCCGGACAATGCTTATGTAGCAATTTATAGTGGTACTAACTTCAACGGGACACCCGTGATTGCTACGACTGATAAAATCGGTTATGCATGTGGTCGTATGCGTTCACAATATTATCAGACCATTTGGCCCGCTGATAATGGCGATGTGTATGTGTTCTCTCCCGGATATGGGCGTACGGCAGTTTCATCTTCTGATTTGAAGAAAGTGACAGGAAAGAAACCCTCAGGCGTAATGCGTATCAAAGCGGGTGCAACGGATTTCGATCCGGATTACTATGTGAACTTTGAAGAGATAGGCACTAAACATCCTATTTTCCGTTGCTGGCACATCTCTGAAGATTACTTCCTGCTTCAATTGTATAAAAAAGGAGCGGATGATATGATTCATGGCGGTACAAGTGCGGATGTCAGCGAGTTGGCTATTTTTAAGGCAGAAGATAGGACGATTATTCCTGTTACGGGTTTGCCTGCTGAAGGAAAGTTTGGCGGCGAGCCTTATGGAGAAAATGGCTATGCTTATATGGCTGTTACTGTGACTACTGGTGAACACCCTGCTTTCTATAAAATTGATACCAAAACGGGTAAGGCTGTGAAAGGTTTGACGGTAGAGGCTGACGCTATCACTACAGTAGGTAAGATGAAATATCCTTCAAAGTAACAAATACCTGTTAAATAGAAAATAGTTCTTTTTAGATGAAAGCCTGCCGAGCGGAAAGCTTTGCAGGCTTTTTCAAGAAATAGTAGTAATAAATAGATTATGAAAAAAATATTTGAAAAGATACATTTGTGGCTTTCTGTCCCTTTCGGATTGATAATCACCCTTATTTGTTTTTCCGGTGCTATGTTGGTATTCGAGGATGAGGTGAATGAGTTGTTCCGCCACGAACTTTATTATGTGGAAACAGTGGGAGAAGTCCCACTCCCTATCGAACAGTTGCTTGAAAAGGTGACAGCTACATTGCCCGACAGTGTTTCTGTGACTAGCGTCAGCATTTCTTCCGATTCCGAGCGTGCTTATCAGGTTAACCTTTCCAAACCACGTCGTGCGTCATTATATGTAGACCAATATACGGGTGAAGTAAAAGGGAAAAGTGAGCGTAGCGGCTTTTTTATGTTTATGTTTCGGATGCACCGTTGGTTGCTGGATAGTATGAATCCGGGTAATGAAGGGATCTTTTGGGGAAAGATGATTGTGGGTGTCAGCACGCTATTATTCGTTTTTGTGCTGATTTCAGGAATTGCTATCTGGTGGCCACGTACACGTAAGACACTGAAGAACAGTCTGAAAATATCAACAAAAAAAGGTTGGAAGAGGTTCTGGTATGATCTGCACGTAGCGGGAGGAATGTATTCCTTAATCTTTCTTTTAGCTATGTCGTTGACGGGGCTGACATGGTCTTTCCCGTGGTATCGGGCCGCTTTCTATAAAGTGTTCGGTGTGGAAGTGCAACAACGGGCTGCTTATGGGCAGGAGCGGAAAGGTGGTTCTCAAAAGGGAGATACCGAGCTGGCTTTGCGTGATGGAAGAAAAGAAGGGAATAAGGAACATTCGGAAAACGGTCACAATTATATACACTCTGTCACTTCACCTTTCGTCTATTGGCAAGAAGTTTACGATAAGCTAAGCCGCCAGAATCCGGAATATAAACAAATCAGTGTTGCTTCCGGTACGGCGAGCGTCTCTTTCAACCGTTTCGGAAATCAGCGTGCAGCTGACCGTTATTCTTTCAACACTGATAATGGTGAATTTACAGAAACAAATCTTTATCAACATCAGGATAAATCAGGAAAAATTCGTGGTTGGATTTACTCTGTACATGTTGGCAACTGGGGAGGAATGTTGACTCGGATTCTTACCTTTATTGCTGCTTTGATTGGTGCCTCATTGCCGTTGACCGGTTATTATTTATGGGTAAAAAAACTTATGAATAAGAGAAAACGTGAGAAAGCTATTTCTTTATCTTCCGTTGAGGCGAGAAAAATAGCATAAAGTGGCCATACGAAAAGTCTGGATATTGAATGATAAAAAGAGCGGTGGATGAATTGGAAAAACCAATTGTCCACCGCTCTCTATCTTATACTAATATAAAAAAGAATTTTTAAGAAGAATGAGTTAGATAGAAAGCTCTTTCAATACATTGACAAGATCTCTCTTAATAGGCTTGTCGTTCTTGATAGCCTTGCTGAACGGCACGTAAACGATTTCATCATGTTCGATTCCGATCATAACGTTGCGCTGGTCCTCCATGATTGCGTCGATCGCTGCCGCACCCAGACGGCTTGCCAGAATACGGTCATGAGCCGTAGGGCTACCACCACGCTGCAAGTGTCCCAAGATAGTTACGCGCACATCGTATTGCGGATATTCATTCTTTACACGTTCAGCATAATGCATGGCACCTCCGGTCAGTTCACTTTCGGCCACTAATACGATACTGCTGTTCTTTGATTTGCGGAATCCGTTCTTGATAAATTCTTCCAGTTGGTCTACTTCCGTACTGAATTCCGGAATAATGGCTGCTTCGGCTCCCCCATCCGTTCAAGGCGAGGAAACCTGCATCACGTCCCATGACTTCGACGAAGAACAGGCGCTCATGTGAAGTGGCTGTGTCGCGAATTTTGTCCACTGCATCCAGAATCGTATTCAATGCGGTATCATATCCGATAGTCGTATCTGTACCGTAGAGGTCGTTGTCAATAGTTCCCGGAAGTCCGATACACGGAACATCAAATTCCTGTGCAAAGATACGGGCACCTGTCAGCGAACCGTCACCACCGATGATAACCAAGGCATCGATGCCCTCTCTTTTCATATTATCGTAAGCCAACTGGCGGCCTTCCGGAGTAGTGAACTCCTTACAACGAGCTGTTTTCAGAATCGTTCCACCCAGTTGGATGATATTACTTACATTCTGACTTTTGAACTCTTTGATTTCGCCTGTTACCAGACCTTTGTATCCTCTGTATATACCTTTAACTTGTAATCCATTATAAATAGCTGCTCGTGTCACTGCGCGGATAGCTGCGTTCATCCCCGGAGCATCACCTCCGGAAGTCAAAATACCGATACACTTAACTGTTCCCATAACTTAAATATTTGTTTGACGTGGCAAATGTACAATAAAAAGTTGAAAGCGATGTTCCGGAAGTTCTTTTTCATGTGAAGAAAACATTAAAAATACTCAAATTGGTCTTTCTTACTTTCTTTTTATTCTTTTGTGGCAAGAAAACTGTAAGAATATTGACACATTGTCGCTCTCTAAAATCTTCTTCTTCGGATTGCTTCTGATTAAAAACTAAGATATTAATGCTTGAATGTGTTTGTATATTTTCTCCATTAACCATTTGGGAGTAGAAGTTGCTCCACACACCCCGATAGATGTTACATTTTGAATGAGCGAAGGATCAATCTCCTCCTCATTATCTATCAGATGAGAGTTGGGGTTTACCTTCAAACATTCTTCAAACAGCATTTTTCCGTTCGAACTTTTCTTGCCACTGACGAAAAATATCAAATCGTGCGACGCTGCAAACTCCCGTAGCTTGGGCATACGGTTGGCAACCTGGCGACAGATCGTGTCATAATATTCAAAAGTGGTTTCCGGCGAAATGTTCTGTTTGATGTATTCTACAATTTCCTGAAACTCATCCAATGACTTCGTGGTCTGGGAAAAAAGCCGGATACTCTTACTCAAATCCAGTTTTTTCGCTTCTTCCGCTTTTTCGATGACGATCGCTTTTCCGTCCGTCTGTCCTACCAGCCCCAACACTTCGGCATGACCCGTTTTGCCGTATATGACGATTTGTTTCTCCGGATGTTCGTTTTCCAGAAATTCCTGTTTGATCCGTTTCTGTAATCTGAGCACTACCGGGCAAGTTGCATCAATAATTTCTATATTGTTTTCGCGGGCAATAATGTAAGTCTCCGGCGGTTCCCCATGTGCGCGAAGCAACACCTTGGCATTCCGTAACTTCTTGAATTCCTCGCGGTTAATAGTGATTAGTCCCATTGTTTTCAGCCTGTCTACCTCCCGGCTGTTGTGTACGATATCTCCAAGGCAATAGAGCGTTTCACCCTTTGCCAGTTCCTCCTCTGCTTTGTGAATGGCCGTCACCACACCGAAACAGAATCCGGAACCTTCGTCTATTTCTACTTTAATCATAAAATTTTATTTGAGAGTGATAAGGGGCTTCCTACTGAAAACTAGTTGGTAACTTTATTAAATTGATCAAACAGCCATTCTTTCTGTTGTGCAATGGTCAGATTCGTATTATCCAGCAGCAAGGCGTCATCCGCTTTGCGTAACGGACTGACATCACGGTGCTGGTCGATGTAATCCCGTTGTTTCACATTCTCCAGAATCTCGTCGAAACTGGCTTCCTGTCCTTTCGCTTTCAGTTCGTCATAGCGGCGCCGGGCACGGATTTCCGGCGTAGCTGTCACGAATATTTTCAGTTCGGCATTTGGGAAAACTGTTGTTCCGATATCGCGTCCGTCCATTACAATTCCTTTTTTAGCTCCCATAGACTGCTGTTGGGCTACCATTTCTTTGCGTACAAAGTCGAGTGCACTGATCGGACTGACCTTGGAAGACACGCTCATCGAGCGTATCTTATCTTCCACATTAACATCGTTGAGATAGGTTTCGGGGCGTCCTTCCTTGTTCAGTCGGAAAGAGATATGAATATTCCCGATTTCTTTTTTCAGTTTCTCCGTATCGATGATGTCGCCGTCGAAAATACCATTCTCTATGCTGTATAAGGTAACCGCGCGATACATGGCCCCGCTGTCAATGTAAATATACCCCACTTCACGCGCTAAATCCTTTGCCATAGTACTTTTCCCGCAAGAGGAAAAGCCGTCAATTGCTATTGTTATCTTTTTCATATTCAGTTCATCTGATTTGTCCGCCAAAGATACGTTTATTTTGAAAATCAGCCATGCGTTTCCCCTATAAAAGCAGTGGAATAAGTCTGAAAGAATTAAAAAAGTTAAAAAGTCGGATAAAAAGAGGAGGAGAGAAGGAGGGTTATCTGAAAATGTACTATATTTGCCCAGAGACACATAGATAGACACTTTTTTTATTAATCATTATATTAATTATTTTTATGGAAGTTAAAAAATCACCCAAAGCCGACCTGGAAGGCAGAAAGTCTACATGGTTGCTCGTTGGTTACGTGGTAGTATTAGCTTTCATGTTCGTGGCGTTCGAATGGACCCAGCGTGACGTGAAGATTGATACAAGCCAGGCAGTAGCTGACCTTGTGTTTGAAGAGGAAATCATTCCTATTACCGAAACTCCTGAACAACAGGCTCCACCACCACCTGAAGCTCCGAAAGTGGCTGAATTGCTGGAGATCGTCGACGTG
>ERZ791615.889-NODE-889-length-10892-cov-1.87423_pt1 | contig 10892 bp, 9 predicted proteins | sample MGYA00510273_ERZ791615 | MGnify/ENA primary metagenome ERZ791615 (study PRJEB30046, sample SAMN00715185) | human gut metagenome | study: EMG produced TPA metagenomics assembly of the A metagenome-wide association study of gut microbiota in type 2...
CTGCCAACATTGCAAAGCCCGGCTTGAATTCATCCATAACCCCTGTCTTAGAAGTATGTCCTTCTGGGAAAATTATCATATTATCTCCTGCACGAAGATGCTCCGATGCTCCTCTTATCCATGTAATATCTGTTCCAAAGCGGTCTACAGAAATAAACTTACCACCGCTTGTAAGCCACTTTAAAATCTTCTTATCAGCCCAGTCTTTGGCTATTATAAGGACACTGTTCTTAAACAGCATATAAAACATCTGTCCGTCATTATGTCCCACATGATTGCCAATAAATATGACTCCGCCTTTTTCAATTTCCTCTTTAGCTTTTCTGCTCTGATAACATATCTTAGGTCTGAACATAATATACAGGTAAGCGTATAAAAGACCTCTCCCCATACTGGCTGTTACATTAATAAATGCATTTTTCTTTCTCATTTGATACCTCTTGCTGTCAAATCATTTATCCGCGTATTAATATTTAATCACAAGTTAATACACAAATGTTCCAATATCATACAATATGTTTCCAATCAGCATTGTATGTTTTTTAACAAATATTTTCAAAGGTCAATTAATTTCTTTTTGGCACTTATGTAACATTTTGTCGTATTTTGTTTACTATCATTTGCAAATGTTGTACAATATAGTTAACTGCAAAATACATTTTTCATAGTATTTTCATAACAATTTTATATATATTTTATAATCTGATTAATAGGAGTTTATTATGGCAAAATCTGAAGAAATCAGTTTTACTTCTGCACATGAAATTAAAGCTGACCGCAGAATTCTAAAAACTAAAAAAGCGATTTACGAAGCACTTGTTGAGCTTATGCAGAAGAAAAAGCTAAATTCAATAACAGTTACTGAGCTTGCTGCACAGGCTGACATTAACAGAAAAACATTTTACACATATTATTCAACTGTCAATGATGTTCTTGATGAAGGAATTAATGAACTTATAACATCTCTTAAAGATCTTTTGTGTGCTATGTCTGAGGATTATAATATGTTCTCACCTCAGACTTTATTTGCATTTCTTAATACAATTATGTCTGATGCAGATATTGCAAGAGACCTTTTTGCTTCGGACAACGGAAGCCTGCTTTTTAACAGGCTCCAGAAAGCATTGCAGGAAACTCTTCTCAAAGAGCTGGTAAACAGGGATATTAAGATGAATGTTCCTTCTGAACAATATCCTCTGATTTCTAGCTTTGTCGCTGGCGGAATGGTTTCCGCGTATTATGAATGGATAACCGATCCTGACGGTATTACTCTTGATGAAATGGCCCGCACACTTACAACGCTTATTATTTCTGGCGTTCACGCATTTGCATAAGGAGAGCTTATGACTTTTAATGACAAATTTAAGTTTCTGATGGATATAACAAACACTAATAACACAACTCTGGCTGGTGCTGTTGGCATCGATAATTCTGCTGTAAGCCTGTATCGCAGTGGTAAGAGAAAATGTCCTCGTAATAAGGAAATTTTAAGACGAATGTCGGACTATTTTGCCGCTTCAATTAAACTCAGCTATCAAAGAAAGGCTTTGGCTCTTGCATCTGATTATAGCAGATTCAATCATTCCAGACCATTGCCTGAATATTCAGACATGCTTTACCAGTGGCTGGCGGATGAACTTCCTCAGACCAATACACTGGTTGACGGCATTCTTAATGAAAATATCTCTTCATCAGGCACTAATAATATTATGGGAATAAAATCCATTGACGTAATTCCCAATGCTACCAGTATTCTTTATAAGTCCGAAGGAAAAAAACAGGCTGTTATCAGTTTTATCAACCATCTTCTTACCCTTGAAGACCACGGTACAGTATATGTATGGATTGATGATGATGTTTACAGTATATTTGATAATAAGGAAATTCTTAATTCTATACAGAAGCTTCTGCTCAGATTGATAGATTATGGATATACTATATGCCAGATTTCCCCTTCTCCTGTTAATACCACTCAGTTTTTTGAAGAGTTTTTCTACTGGGTTCCGGCATATATTACCGGACGGGTGAAATCTTACTACTATCCTCGCATGCGTGATAATCTGTTTTCAAAAATAAGCATAATTTATCCTCCGCATGTTGCAGTTTACTCTGACTGTCTTTCAACGGTAAGTGATAATTCATTTACTGTTATGACAACCGAACCTGCAGTTGTTTCAATAAAAGAGAATGAATTCAAAACATTTTTATCCTACTGCAGGCCAACCATGAATATATATGAATCAGCAGAGGATGTTTCTGAGTGTTTCCACCGTATATTAAACACCCATGTAAACCATATCCAGAAGGGATTGAGTCTTCCTCCAGCAGCCATGCCGGAAGAGCTGATAACAGAGTTTCTTAATAATAATCCTGACAGCCTTGGTGTAAATCTGCGTACCTCTTACCAGTTATCCACTGTATTTGATGATTTACGCAATGTTGATATATGTCCACTGGCAACTGCTGAAGAAGTTATAGCTGGCCATGTTCCGGTTATTTTCCCTGTTGTAAGACAACAGACAGCTGTATATTACACGCCCCGTTCATATGCAAAGCATCTGCAGAATATTATAAGAATTATGGATACACATCCTGACTATTTCTTTGTTCCGATACAATATGATCCAGATGATAACGTATGTATAATTGTTAACGAAGGATCTGAGGCAATGCTTATCCGTACAGCCCTGCCAAGCATGGTTTTTGACTTCAATCATCCACAGATTGTACAGAACTTTCAGGAATATCTTTACCATATTGCTAACGAAATTGGTTATTCGGATATCAATCGTAAGAAAATCCGGGCACAGCTCAAAGAATTAATAAATGTACTAGAAAAAGCATAAAAAATACCGGTTAAGTTCGTAATATAACAAACTTAACCGGTAATTTTTATTCTGATTACATCTTAAAATACTTCATATCTTCATTAAGCTGGTCTGATACTTCCTTAACCTTAGCTGCTGTTTCTGCAAGAATATTAATAGTTGCATTAAGCTCCTGCATAGAAGATGTTGTCTGCTGTGTTGAAGCAGCATTCTCTTCTGATATAGCAGATAGATTAGATATTACATCAACAACGGTAACTCTTGAACTGTCGCATACTTGTGCATTGCCTTTAATAACATCTGTTCCACGCTTTGAAACATTAATGCCATTACCAACTTCCTTAAATCTTTCCTTAGTTGCTGCAAGCTTTTCATACTGTTCTCTTACAAGAACTTCTGTACTTCTCATAACCTCAAGTGTTTCTTTCGAATCATTCTGGAGATCTGTAATAATCTCCTGAATCTTACTTGCTGTGCTGTCAGATTGTGATGAAAGCTTCTGAATCTCTGATGCAACAACTGCAAATCCTTTTCCTGCTTCTCCTGCTCTTGCAGATTCAATAGAAGCATTCAGTGATAACAGACTTGTCTGGCTTGCAATATCTGCAATAAGTGAAGCAGCATTGCCAATCTTATCTACCGATTCATTAGTTGTCTCTATCTGTTTTGCAATTCTTGCAACTGCATCAGTAGTTCTCTGTACTGCATCACTTAATTCAATCATTGTATCCTGTGAAGCATTTTCGGCTTCTTCCATGTTCCTAGATGTCTTTGTAAGGTCAGCAATATTATTAACTATCTGAGTAATCTGTTCACCCATTGTCATAATTTCATTAGTTGCTGTCTCAATATCTTCTGCCTGTGATACTGCACCCTTAGAAATCTCTTCTACTGCTGTACTGATTTCTCCTGCAGCAACACTTGACTGTGAAGCCATAGAGTCAATTGAATTACCTGACTCACCAAGATCTGTTGCAGACTTCGCAAGACTTCCAACAATTTCTCTTAACTTAATTATAAGAGTTTCAAGGGCTCTGCCCATGTCTCCGATTTCATCCTGTCTCTTAAGTACAGTCTTATCAACCTCTACTGTAAGATCTCCTCCGGCAACTTTCGTTACAGATACACTTGCTCTCTTAATCGACTTTGAAATACTCTGTGCTATAAATGTTGCCACAATTCCTACTACTATAAGTACTACTGCAGAAACTATAAGCATTGTTCCAACCTTCTGCATTATATAGTTTGTAATATCTGATGTAGGCTGTCCTGCAAATACACATCCTACAACCTGGTTATTATCCTTTAGTGGCACATATACTGCACAGTATCTCTTTCCATCTACCTTATAATTAGTATCTCTATATGTCTTTCCCGTCTTAACTACATCCCACACTTCACTTGATATATCTGTTCCCGTTAATCTTGCTCCCTTATTATCAGTAAGCGTTGTAAGAACTCTCTTGGTTCCATATGTAAGTGTAACCTGGACATCATTCTTGGAGTTCTTGACATATATATCAAGTGCAGCCGGTTTAATAGTCAATTCTTCGCCACCCTTGAATAATCTACCGTTCTTATATTCATAGTTGCCTTTAATATCCTCATAAGAACTCTGTACTGCCCCACTTAACAGTTCTAGTCCATCCATGGCCTCTTCTTCCAGTCCTGACTTAAGACTGAATACTGTAGTTGTAATAAGCCCCAGTACCATAACAATTACCGGTACAATAGCAAGCATAACCAGTCTGAATGTAATACCAGCTCTTCTCTTCTTTCCATCGGCGGCAACCTGTCTGGCTTTCTTCTTAACCTCAGCATCAAGCTCTTTCTTCTTTGCCCTGACCTCTTTTACCTTCTTACTATTCTCAGCCTTAATCTCTTTAACTTTTTCAGCTCTTTCGGCCTTAGTATGCATTTTCCCCATTATAAGACCTCCCTTTCCTCTTATTAAATTATTCACCAGAACAATCTTTTGTTCATATTGTTCTTTACCATTACGCCAATTTTAAAAACCTTTTTCTTGTCAAAATATTAAAGTTTCACCAAAAAATTGTTAAAATCCGCCTGTTTTCTTTTTCTTAAGCACATTTGCTTTTATATATGCAAATGTATACTCTTCCCCTTTATCAGCAAGCATCTTCAAAAGATTGTGAAGAAGTTCATCTGTTTCCGGGTGCATAATATAATGCCCAAGCCCCTTAATATAGTAATCCAATGGATCTGAATCTTTGTACTTGTCTTTATTATATATCCTGCTCGCTGCAACTCTGTCGCAAAACATCTCAGCAACATATTTCACAGGCATTTTCATTCCTGCAAGAATAGTGCTGTTACCATCGACATCGTAATCTATCCAGTATTCAAAATGATGTTTGTTCCTCCCCTTATGATGCAGCCATGCCTTTGAAACACCTTCATCTTCACGCTGGGCATTATTAGGGCTTCTGTGTCCATCCTGATAGTACTTAACCCCTGGTATGAACTCCGATGGCGAATATTTTGACAAATCATGCATCATTCCCTGCCTGTATAATCCAAGCTTAAAGCAGTATTTTCTCACCAGCCTTCTGTGGGAATTAACCGTGTGCAGATGCCCATTGAAATTATGCAGCAACTTCTTCAATGTCATACAGACTCATCCTCCATAATCATTCTTCTACATATCCCTCAGCGGTTCTGTCTATAACCTCACCTGTATCAGGATTAACTGAAATCCCATTAACCTCAAGTCTCTCGTCAATCTGAATTACAAGGCACTGTCTTCCATCAATTACCTGTGTACTCACAATATCTGTCTTATCTGAATTAATCTTTATGACAACATCCGGCGTTTTCACTTCAAATTTCTTACCAGATGAAACATTTGATGCAACAAGCTTTCCATGTTCACCGGCAGCCATCTCAAAGTGTTCCTCGAAATTCTCAAGCTTTTCTTCTTTAACACCACTTTTTTCCAACAGATCCTTCATCTCAGTTTTATCAAGCATAACCTTTGCCGGACTTTCCTGCTTCTTCTCTTCTATAATCTGCTCAAGATTTTCATGAATATTCTTCACAATCTCAAGGTCAGCCTCTTCACCAAGTGCCTCATTAACAAGTGATGTAAATGTTTCCTTCTGCTGCTTTGCAGGAAGCGGAACCGCACAGTCAAGCAGGCAGTCGATAAGCCCGTCCTCAAACTCACTGACATCTTTAGTATAGAAAAGTGTCATATCCTCATCTGCACTTCTCTTATTAAATGCCGGGAACAGAAATCCCACATCCGGTACATCTACCATATGATTCTGCTTCTTATCGTGGAAATTATTGTCCTCCTCATCATACCCAAGCCCCGGCTTAGAAAGATTCACATGACATATACTGCATAAAATGTAGCTGTAAACCTCATCAGATGCATCATCCATCTCTATATTATCAGTAGTAACCGCAGGAATATCATATACCTGATTAATTAGAAGAATCAGATAATTACCAACATAGCTGTAATTATTGATAATCCTGTCATAGAATTCGTTAAGAAGTCTGTCATCCTTAAGTCCGCTGTCTCTTAAGTTCATTAAAAATGTTCTTGCGCCCTCATCAGCATACGCATCGACATTAAACTTCATATCAACCAGATTCTTTCCTGGTGTTCCTGAAAGAGTCTTCTTAAATATATCAAAATATTTATGCTTCTCCTCTTCCGGAAGATTAAGAAAATTCTCATTAAACTGTGTTATCTTATTTCGCTCACCATCAACATAGCATCCGCATAACCTTAATATTCCACAGTCCTCTAATGTATATTGTGATTTAATTTCATTAAGTTCTTTTCGTGTCATAACTAACTCCATCCTCTGATTATTTATTTACTCATAGCCGGTATTGTCTGAATGTAAACATATTGTTTAATTATAGCATATACTGATGCCCACATGTAAAAAAGTTTCAATTCATGCAAGCATGATTACAGCGCATTTTTATATTCTCCTCGCTATCCGCGCATAAAAAACTTCCCCGGTTCTGGGGGAACCGGGGATGAGTAGAGGGGATAGAAATATAGTCAAATATAAGGAATTATGGAGTTATCCTTATATCTGTGTGTAATGTTAATTGTAAAATCATTCAAATTCATTCAAACAAATTCAATCTCTTTTACAATCATCTATATTATAGCATATTATTTTTGTCAATCAACAGATTTTTTGCCATTTTTTTAAAAAAAACAGTATTTTTTGTCAGTTTTTCGTCAACTTTTGTGACATTAGTTGTCAATATTATTTAACTTTTGCTTATACACTTTTGCAGTTGGTGTTATTGCCAGTCCCCCTTCACCTGTTTCTTTAAGACATACCGGCATATCATTACCGATTCTTCTCATGGAATCTATAACCTCGTCTGCAGGAATTACGCTCTTTATACCTGCCATTGTCATCTGTGCCGCCGTAATTGCGTTGACTGCCCCAGAAACATTTCTCTTTATACATGGAACCTCAACTAATCCGCAAACCGGATCACATGTCAGCCCCAGCATACTCTTTAAAGCAAGTGCCAGGGCATTTGCACATCCTTCACTATCTGCTCCCTGCATATAAGCCAGTCCCGCCGCTGCCATTGCACTTGCCGAACCAATCTCTGCCTGACAGCCTCCTGCTGCTCCTGCAATAGATGCATTTTCAGCAATTACCGCACCTATTCCTGCCGCAATTAATAACGCTTTTACACATTCATCTTCTGTAACACCAAAACATTTTTCATAAGACAGTAATACAGCTGGAATAACACCGCATGAACCTGCTGTAGGAGCTGCTACAATTCTCTTCATGCATGCATTCGATTCCCCCATCTTTAATGCTTTTTCCATAACCACACCAATAAAATCACCACATATATTCCTGCCAGACTCATTATAAATGCGCATTTTATATCCATCACCACCAGCCATTTTACTTGGTGACCTCAACTGCTGGTCATATTGCTCATCTGCACTCTTCATAGCCTGATACATCTTTTTCATCTGTGCAAATACATCTCTTTCAGACATAAGCTTGTCATGTGCCTGTACCGTAAGAACAACCTGCCATAATTCCTGCTTATTATTAATACTTAATTTCACAAGGTCCCTGATTGAATGATATTCTGCCATAAATCCTCCATTTTTCACCAATAATTATGCTAATCAAATTCTGCATTATGATTATTCCAAGCCAAGATAAGTCACCTTGACAACACCTTCTGCATGTCTTAACCAGTTAATTCCCTCCTCTGGCACTTCCTGGTCACACTCAAGCACCATAACTGAATTGCCGCCTCTGCCAGCCCTGTACAACTGCATGGCAGCAATATTAACTGATTTGTGTGCAAGCATTGATGTAACTTCTGCAACATGTCCAGGCTGATCCATGTTATGCACAACAAGTGTCGGATAATCACCTGAAAAATTCGTAGATATTCCGTCAATCTGAGCAATATTAATTCGTGATCCTCCAAGTGATTCACCAACAACTTCAAGATTCTTACCAGTTACAGATGTCAGGAAAATCTGGGCTGTATTCGGATGTGCATCTCTTAATGCTGATTCTCCGAAAGCAACCTCTATGCCATGCTCCTTAGCAATCTCAAAACTGTCCGGAATTCTCATATCATCCGGTTTCATTCCAAGAAGTCCGGCAACGAGCGCCTTTCTTGTTCCATGTCCTTTTCCTGTTGCCAGAAACGAACCATATAAAAGGATTTCTGCTTTTGCAATTGGCTCTCCCATAAGTTTTCCTGCAATATAACCAATTCTGACAGCACCTGCTGTATGTGAGCTTGACGGACCAACCATCACAGGTCCTATTATGTCAAATATATCCATAAATTATCCTTCTTTCCAAGATTTTAAAAAAGCCACCGCTCCCTATACAGAAGCGATGGCACCTTTGCTATCATTGTCTTTAGAATACTATTCCGGCAGTTTTTTGTAAAGTGTAAAATACATTGTTGTAAAGCTTGCCAGACCGCCTATTGCATTAGATACCGGCTCGGCAATAAACACTCCTTCAACTCCAAGTCCAAGCATAGGAAGAATAATTGTAAGCGGAACAACTATAATTACTTTCCTGAATATAGAGAAAAATACCGCCCTCTTTGCACAGCCAAGTGCTGTAAATGTCGACTGTCCCACGAATTGGAATGACATAAAAAAGAATCCAAAAAAATACAGCTTTAACGCATGTTCTCCTGAAACTATCATAGCCTTATCAGTCGTGAATACCGACAGAATCTCTTTCGGAAATATAATTACAGCAAGCCACGCAATGAGCATGTATAAAAATCCTATTGCCGCCGTGAATCTAATTGCTTTTCTGACTCTTTCATACTGCTTTGCACCATAATTGTAGCCAAGAACAGGCTGTGCACCACTTCCAAGCGTACTACCGGGAACAGAAAGAATCTCCCTGACTGAATTAATTACAGTCATAATTCCTACATACATATCTCCGCCATACATAAACAGCATTTTATTACATACAACCTGTACGAGGCAGTTAGTTCCCTGCATAACAAATCCTGATATTCCAAGAGATGTAATCTTTCCAACCATCCCTGCTTTAAGAATCAGATTTTCTTTTTTTATATGGTAAAATGTTTTCTTTCCCATAAAAAAGCTTAAAACCCACATAAAAGACACGCCCTGGCTTATTACTGTGGCTATTGCTGCACCATAAACTCCCATATGAAGCCCATATATGAACACTGGATCAAGAATGAGATTAATAATTGCACCAAGCATAACTGTCATCATGCCCTTTTTAGGATATCCCTGTGCATTAATAAATCCGTTAAGTCCGGTTGAAAACACTGAAAATATCGTTCCCAGAAGATATATTTTAAGATACTGGTCAGCATATACATAAGTTTCTTCACTTGCTCCGAAAAGGAACAGTACTGGTCTTTTAAATATATAGCATAACGCCATAAGTGCCAGCGATGTAACAAAAAGCAATGATACAACCTGTCCTAGTATAAGTTCCGCTTTCTTTTCTTCTTTTGCTCCTCTTGCCATAGAAAAGAGCGGCACACCACCTGTTGAAAACAGATTAGTAAATGCCGCAACAAGTGTTGTAATAGGAAAAACCAGTCCTATTCCTGTTAAAGCATTGCTTCCAATAACAGGAAGATGCCCAATGTATATCCGGTCAACAACATTATACAGAATCTGTATAAGCTGAGCGACCATAAGCGGAATTGCCTGATTAATAACATTTTTCCAGACTTTTCCCTGTGAAAAATCACTTTGCATTACTATTCCTCATCACTTACATGTTCTTTAATATCTTTGGCATCTACAATGATATCTGGTGCTGTGCTGCCTGTAGAAGAAGTACCTGAAGAAGTACCTCCCGCCTTACTTTTATAACCTGCCACGATTTCTCCTGCAACCTCTCCAATCTTATTTCCTGCTATTTTGATACCTTTTTCGGCAGTTTTCGCAGCTTTCATAGCTTTCTTGTCAATTTCCTTTTCTTTGACAAATGAAGAAGCCTTATCTGCTGCTTTGTTAGTAACATCTACAGCCTTTCCCACACCATTTAAAACCTTTTCTTTATTAATCAAACTCATAAAAATACTCCTTTCAAAGCAGCTAATCCCCAATATAACTAATATATACTGGATTCCAGCAGTTTTATATAACTGTCTTTCGCTAATATTTCAGTGTAATTACTGAATTTATCTTTTCCGTATTTAATGATATTATACATCCGTTGTCAATTCGGTAAAAATGTGCTTTTACTTCGTCATTTTTCAATAATTCTTTACAATAATCGATACTTATATTGTTAAATTGTGGACCATTAAAGTATTCTTCTGGCATAATCTCATATGCCGCATCAAGATAACTTATATTATGCATATGTCCAAGATAATCGACATCTCTTCTTAAAATATTATACGAAATCTCTTTATATTCTGTATCGGGAATCTCATTTTTAGTAATTTCTTCTGAAAACACACGTCTTTCTGGCTCAGATTCATACCTATCCATAATTTCAGCGGTTATTCTGACTGGTCTTCTTTTGTTAATATCCATATATATAA
>ERZ791615.891-NODE-891-length-10841-cov-1.89829_pt1 | contig 10841 bp, 6 predicted proteins | sample MGYA00510273_ERZ791615 | MGnify/ENA primary metagenome ERZ791615 (study PRJEB30046, sample SAMN00715185) | human gut metagenome | study: EMG produced TPA metagenomics assembly of the A metagenome-wide association study of gut microbiota in type 2...
CTCCTGCCGAACAACGCCGTATCATCCTGCTGAGAATTGAAGGACATTCGTGGGACGAAATCGCATCCCGGCTGGGAGTTAGCATCAATACGGTTAAAACTCAGAAAAGCCGTAGCTATAAATTCTTACGCGAGAAGCTGGCAAATTCCAGTTATTCTGTACTTCTTACTCTTATCTTTTATTAAAAACCGGGCTGTGCATCCTTGCTTTTGTGGGGGTGAAGTGACTGTGATGTGGCTTATTTAAGTGGATGAGCCGGTATGTTTAACAGGTAAACAAAGCTTGGTTAGCATTTTTAGTAAGCTATATGTGTTCGTTCCATGTCTGTGTCTTATTGCATTGTATATCAATCAGCTAAGTCCGAAAGTGACGGATGATGATAAAATATGAGTTTCAAACTCCTTGATAAAAGCTAAAAAATACATCATTTTAATAGCGGTAACGGAAAAAAACAAATATTTTTTAAGATGCCTAATTGTCATTTATTGATGGCTGAATTTTGATTCCGAAAAGGGAATGATTTGTTAAATACGTCATTTTTGTTGCTGAATAATGTCATAATGATAGTTTTTCGTTCTTTTCTGTTTTCGTACGGAGAGTATCTCATAAAAAATAATCATCTTTTTGTCACCCATTTATGGACGTTATGTATAATTATAGTAAAGCAAAGATAAAATCCTCATTAGAAATAGATAAAATTATGAAAAAGTTAGAAAACACATATCAAGATGCCTCTTTGATAAAAAAGGCTCTTTTGGGAGATGCAAGCGACAAAGAGCAGCAGGTGTTGGAACAACGTTTATCTATGCATCCGGAACTGAAAGCCGTGTATGAGAAATTGCAGGATAGTGAGGAATTAAAAGATGCTTTTAATAAGTATAAAGAATATTCATCGGAAAAGGCTTACGAGCATTTCCTTCAACAAATTCAACAAAAAGAGAATTCGTCCGGTGGAAAGATTCGTCGTATCCGGACATGGTGGTATGCTGCCGCAGCAGTGGTAGTACTGGCAGTAGGAATTTCTTTTTATGCCGTGAATCATTATCAGGCAGTGGAGGAGTCCCAGACACGTATCGCGCAAATCAAGCCGGGTAGCAAACAGGCAGTGTTGACTTTGCCCGATGGAAGCACTATTGATGTACAAAAGAAAGATATAAATGTAATAGTAGACGGCGTCCAGGTGAAATACAATAAAGGGGTGCTGTCATATCGACCGACCGTCACAACACAACAACACGAAGAAGAAAATGTCGATGAAAGTCCGGTGAAGTCAAATGAACTGGTTATACCACGGGGAGGAGAGAATACTGTCCTTCTTGCTGATGGAACCACTGTTCATTTGAATGCCGGTTCTAAATTGCTTTATCCGGTCCGTTTTGTCGGAAAGCGCCGAATTGTGACACTGGAAGGTGAAGCCTATTTTGATGTGAGAAAGGATGAGGAACATCCGTTTGTGGTCCGGACTCGTTTCGGAGAAGTAACAGTACTTGGTACGGCATTTAATATCAATGCTTATAATGATGCGGATGCGTGCTATACCACCCTTGTATATGGGAAAGTAAATTTCTCGACACCCGATCAGAATACAATTACGCTGGCGCCGGGTGAACAGGCAGTCGCCTCTTCCCGTGGCATTGAAAAGCGGGTGGTGGATGTCAATGAATATATCGGCTGGGCACAAGGTGTATATGTTTTCAATAACAGACGGCTGGGCGATATCATGAAAACCTTCGAGCGCTGGTATGATGTTCATGTCTATTATGAGAAGGAGTCTCTGCGCGACCTGACTTATAGTGGTGACTTGCAGCGATATGGCACGATCAATACTTTCCTGAATGCATTAGAACTAACCGGCGATATCTACTATAGAATAAACGGAAGAAATATATTGATATATGAGAATGAGTAATATTGAGTTTTGATTTAAAAATTATGAAAAAAAGAAGAGTCTTTATGCTATGTCTTTTTGCATTGAGTATGGTACTCAGTGCATGGGCACTTCCACCTGATGAGAAGAAAGTAACGCTTGATTTGAAGGATGTGCCGATGGAAACATTTTTAAACACGGTAAAACAGAAAGCTGGAATCAACATGCTTTATAACTCTCAGATGTTTAAAGGAGTTGAACCGGTGACTGTAAAAGCTACCAACGAGCCTTGGAAGGAATTGCTGGACCGCGTTCTTTCACCTAAAGGTTTCACTTATGCTACCAAAGATGGTATTGTGGTCATCAAGAAGAAAGATCAGAAGACACGTACGTTGGAAGGTAAAGTGGTGGATGAACAGGGTGGCGAACTACCGGGTGTGACGGTGCTGATACTGGGGAAAGAAAGAAATATCGGAACAATGACTGATGCAGACGGTGCTTTTTCTTTAGGACTTCCTGAAGGAGATGTAACAATTCGTCTTTCCTTTGTAGGCATGCAAACTTTGGAAATATATACTGGCAAGCTCAATCTTGATAAAGTGCATACCTTTAAGTTGAAACCCGATTCAAAGCAATTGGAAGAGGTGGTGGTAACCGGTTATGCAAAGATCAGTAAAAATAGCTTTACGGGTACTTCTGTGACGGTTACGGCAGATCAGTTGATGTCGGTTTCCAAAACAAATGTATTAGGGGCCTTGCAAACGTTCGATCCCTCTTTTCGTATTGCTGAAAATAATTTAGCAGGTTCGAACCCGAATAATGTTCCGGAATTGTATATTCGTGGACGTTCGGGTATTGGAACAACACAATTGGATGCGCAAAGCCTTTCTAAAACATCATTGAAGAACAATCCTAACCTTCCGACTTTTATCAGGGATGGCTTTGAAATCAGCGTGCAGAAATTGTATGATATGGACCCTAGCCGTATTGCAAGCATTACGATCTTGAAAGATGCTGCCGCTACGGCTATGTACGGTTCGCGTGCAGCGAATGGTGTGGTTATTATTACAACAGTAACTCCGAAAGCTGGTAAAGTCAATATCGATTATAACTTTACCGGAACATTGGAATATCCTGACCTAACTGATTATAATATGATGAATGCACGAGAGAAACTTGAAACAGAGGTTGCTGCAGGTTTATTTAAGGCAAATCCAGAACAAGGTTTTAGTGAACAAAGTCGGTTAGATGCACTTTACAACCAAAAACTGAACAATGTAGTTCGTGGAGTTGATACTTATTGGTTATCTAAACCCCTTCGTACTGTATTCAATCACAAACATAGTTTGTATTTGGATGGTGGTACGGAGGATTTGCGTTGGGGAGCTGACTTTTCTTATAATAGTGGAGAAGGCGTTATGAAAGGTTCTTATCGCGACCGTATGGCTGGTGGGTTGTCTTTATCTTATCGACTTGGAGCTTTTCAGGTAAGAAACTATTTTTCATATACTTATACTAAATCTCAGGAGTCTCCTTATGGAAGCTTCTCCGACTATACTTCAAAATTGCCATATGATGAATATATTGATGAGAATGGAAGATATTTGGAGACAACTTATCCTTGGACCGGAGGATCAGGAGAAGTAAACCCTTTGTATGAAGCTACATTGAAGAATTATGATCGAAGTAAGTCTTGGGAATTGATTAATAATACAGAATTGTTGTGGAATATCGACAGTTACTGGTTGTTAAAAGGACAATTTAGTGTTACGAAGTCAAATTCGGATGCACGTACCTTTCTTGATCCGCGTTCAAAGAAGAATGATGATTTGTTAGGCTTAAATAATGTGGTTTCAGGACAGTTGGATATCGCTACTTCCAATAGTTTAAGTTGGGATGCTACTGCTACTTTATCTTATAACAGAAATATAAAGAAGCACAATCTGAATTTTTTGGTAGGTATTAATGCTACTTCAAGTACTGGTGATAGTTTTGGTATTACTTACAAAGGATTTCCGTCTGGCGAATTGTCTTCTCCAGGCTATGGTAATAAAGTCTCTGGATTACCTTCTAACTCGGATAGTAAAAGCCGTCTTTTCGGTGCATTAGGGACATTCAACTATTCATTTGATAATATTTATTTGGCGGACGTTTCTGTACGCTTCGATGGAAACTCAGAGTTTGGTGCTGATCAACGTTTTGCACCTTTCTTTTCCGGTGGTCTTGGTTTGAACTTGCATAATTATAAGTTCATGAAACAGTTTGAATGGATGGACCGTCTAAAGATTCGTGGAACTTATGGTATTACTGGTAAAGTTGACTTCTCTCCCTATGAAGCGCAGACTATTTATAAAGTAGTTACAGACAACTGGTTTAAAACAGGTCTAGGAGCATCATTGATGGCATTGGGAAATAATGGATTGGGTTGGGAAAAGACTCATAACATGGATTTAGGTCTAGATGTTGATATGTTTAAGGGATTACTCCAGATGAACTTTTCATATTATCGTAAGAAAACGGTGGACTTGGTTAATAGTGTTACATTACCTAGTTCTACAGGTTTTACTTCTTACAAAGATAATATTGGTGAGGTGATGAATAAGGGTGTTGAAATCCAGTTGAGAAGTAATATTTTGAATGCAAAGGATTGGTTTGTTGCAGTTTTTGCAAATATGGCTCATAATGAAAATAAAATAACTAAAATCTCAGATAGTCTGAAAGAGTACAATAAGCGCGTACAAGAAAAATATGCGAAATATGATTCTGGAAAAGGAGATTCAAAATATAGTGAGACTTACTTGCAGTATGTAGAAGGTGGTTCTCTGACATCTATTTTTGGTGTGAGATCATTAGGTATCAATCCAGCAGATGGTAAGGAAATTTATCTTCGTCCTGACGGTACAATAACATATGACTGGAATGCGGCTGACCAAGTTGTGATTGGAAACGAAGAGCCAAAACTCCAGGGTACTTTTGGATTTAACCTTCGTTGGAAGCAGTTTTCTCTCTATTCTACCTTTATGTATGAATTTGGTGGACAGCGTTATAATTCTACATTGGTAAGTAAGGTTGAGAATGCACATATTCAAAGTAGTAATGTAGACCGTCGTATATTGACAGGACGTTGGCAAAAGCCTGGAGATTGTACTCCTTATGGACGTTTACAGACTGATGGTGTAGTTGCAGTGACTCGTCCTACTAGCCGTTTCATCCAAGATTATAATGTGCTGACATTTAACTCTCTTACTTTAGGATATGATTTTAATGCTGAATGGTTGAAGAAAGCGCGTATCGGTCTGTTACGTGTAGAACTTTCAGGAAATGATTTATTCCGTGTTGCTACTGTACGTGCTGAACGTGGTTTGGATTATCCATATTCACGGTCTTTTGCAGCTTCGGTGAAGATGAGTTTTTAATAGTTTAAAGTAGATGAATAATATGAAGAAATTATATACAATATTACTGTTGGCTACAAGTCTGTTTACTACAAGTTGTAGTGATTGGCTGGATGTAGCACCGAGTAATCAGGTGAATGGGGATAAGCTTTTTGAGGTAGGAGATGGATATCGAAATGCTTTGAATGGAATATATTTGAATTTGGGCACATCTTCTATGTATGGACGAACAATGTCATGGGGATTTATGGATGCTATTGCTCAATATTATCAAACAGATAATAATTTTATACCTAAAAATTCAGCTTATTATAAATCGGCTAAGTTCCAATTTGATGATTCGGATGTGAAAACTTTCATTTCCAATATATGGTCTATTGGTTATAATAATATAGCTAATTGTAATAATTTGATTCTCAATGTTAGCGAAGCTAGTTCTTCTATTTTCAAAGAGGGAGAATTTGAGAAAAATATGATTTGGGGAGAAGCATTGGCACTACGAGCTTTTATACACTTTGATTTACTTCGTTTATTTGCTCCTGCCATATCGAAAGATGATGGAAAGTCTTATATTCCCTATGTAGAGGTATATCCTACCATTGTTCCTCCATATGAAAGTAGTAAAGAGATTCTTTCTAAGATAATTAGAGATTTAAAAGCTGCAAAAGAGATGTTAGCTAAGTGTGATATAACTGATGAACATAAAATTTGGATGAGTACAGGTTATCGTATGTTGGCATCAAGCATACTTTCTAGCGATATTGCTTCTAGTGATGTATTCTTCGCTTATAGAGGATATCGTATGAATTATTATGCTATAGTAGCGGCATTGGCACGTGTATATTATTGGGAAGGAGAATATGAACTGGCTTATAAAGAAGCAAAAGAGGTCGTAGAAGCGACTTATCCATATGGAAGCAAGCCTGAATCCTGTTTTAATTTTGTGGAATACTCAAGCTTAGGTACGAATCTTAAAGACTATAATAGTATTATTATGTGTTTTTTTAATAAAACATTACAAGAAGACTATATACCTTATATTACAAGAGGAAATCAGACACTGTTTATCCTTGACAGTGATAATATCTTTGCTGATAATAAAGAACAGGATCGTCGTTTCCTTCTACAGACAGGTTCTTATAATTCTAATGCATATTCTTTAAAATATGATATTAAGTTGGGACAGGATGGTTCAGATATGGTTCCAGGCATACGTTTGAGTGAGATGTATTATATTATGGGGGAATACTTTGCTCGTAAGGGTGAATATTCTCAAGCTGGCAAAATGCTGGATGAAGTACGTTATGCGAGAGGAATTCTGACTACTAATATGGAGAACAGTATTGGGTCATTGGAAGGATTTCATACAGAGTTATTGAAGGATATGCGTAAGGAGTTTGTAGGAGAAGGGCAAATGTTTTTTCAATACAAACGTATGGATAAGAAACCGGTAGATAATGCAATCTTTGTATTTGATAAACCGGATAATGAAGATGTTTAATGTATGATAATCAACGAAAAAGAAAGATGAAAAAATATATTCTATTTGCTTTAATATCTCTTTGTTTTTGGGGATGTTCGGAAGATGAGATAAAACCTTATCATGGTGGACAATATCTTTATTTTAGCCAACTGAAGGAATTTGGTGATGAGGATTTCGAAGTATCTTTCAATAACTATCCTACTAGTAATGCTATTATTGTGAAGATTGGTCTGGGGCTAATCGGAAAACCGTTTTCAATAGATACACCTTACAAAGTAAGTGTGGTTGCGGAAGATGAGAGTGAAGATAAGATAAAAAATGCCGATCAGAAAAATTATCGTTTGCCTGATAATCCAATGTTTAAAGCTGGACTATCTAATGATACATTGGAGGTTATGCTGTTAAAAACGGAAGATTTGAAAGAGAACGTGAAGTTGTGTTTGAAACTTCTCCCAAATGAGTATTTCGAAGGATCAATACCGGAATACGAACAAATTAAAATTATATTCAATAATATTATTAGTAAACCTTTATGGTGGACCAATGATGTCACGAAGTTGTATTTAGGTACATATTCTAGAAAGAAATATGAAGAGTTTGTAAAATGCACCAATATCTCAGATTTTGGAAAACTAAGTACTGCCGAAAAACGGCAATATGCATTGACATTCAAGTACTACATTGCAGTAAACAATGTAATGGATAAAAATGATACAACTGGTGAGGAGTTTCCGATGGCTGTACCTATTAACTAATTAGAATAGCAATTGAAATATGAAAATAAAGATATTATTTGTTGTAATGTTCCTTTTGATCATCACGTCTTGTTATGAGGATAAGGGAAATTATGATTATAGAGAAATGAACGATATCGAGATTTCTGTAGAGACTGAAAGTTCTTCGTATGCGTTAGGAGATAAAGTGACATCAAAACCAAAATTGGTTTTCACTTTAGGAAAAGAATCCTCTGATTTATCATATGAATGGACGTTTGATGGACATGTCATAGCTGATACTAGAGATCTAGAGTGGGTAGCTGATACAATTGCTAGTACTAAAGAACTGAGGTTGGCTGTAATGGATAATAACACAGGAGTTACCTATTTTGGTTCCACGTACATTTCTGTTTCTTCTGCTTATGCCTCTAATGGTTGGGTAGTACTTTCTGAGAAAGAAGGTATCAGTACTTTAGCTTTTTTGAGAGAACAGACTGAAGAGGGAATATTAAAGCCTGTTGTTACACGTGATATTTATCAAATGATTAATGGTGTACCGATGGGAACACAGCCTGTTTCTATGTATCCTCACTGGACAGAGCGCTGGGATGGAGAAGATAAAACCAGTTGGCTATGGGTAGCACAGAAGGGTGGTCAAGGAGCTGTTGATATATCAGGTAGCAGTTATAAGCAAGAAGGGATATTGTCTCAAATGTTCCTTAGTAAATCATATCCAGAAGGATTTGTTCCGGTAGGTGTTATTGATATGCAGTTTCTCACAATGGCAATTGGTGAGGATGGAACTATTTATACCCGCGTTAAAGATAGCAATTTATTGTTTAACTCTAGTAATTTCCTTGACCGACCATTAACATCTGATGAAGAAGGCAAGGTAAAAGTGGATGGTAGCATGATTGCTTATGCTCCTTTTGATGAACATGGAGGTATGGTTCTTTATGATAAAAATTCTTCGCAATATTTGCATATTGCTGATTATAAGAGTTGGCAAGGTTATAACTATTCTGGAAAGGTACTACCTTTGAAGGTGGAGGAGTATGAGTATGGTCCTTCTGATGCTAGGTTAGATAACATGAAGGATTATTCTGTATACTTTGTAGGCGCTAGTTTAGTTGATTGGGGAGATGTCTCTTATATGTCTATTATTAAAGATAAAGCTGGCAGGTTCTATATACAGAAATTTACGGTAGAAGCTTATGGAGGAGGTAGTTCTGTCACTAAAGTTGGCGCTAGCTTTACATCTCAAAGTGAGATTGAGGGGCTAAGTTCAGTAATTGACGGAACGTCCAAAAATTGCTTTTATCTTTGCCGCAATCAAGATAAAGCTCCTTATCTTTTTATAAGTAAAGGAGAGACTCTTTATTTTTATTATACGGATGGAAATAAGATATATACATGTGCCCAGTTTGATTCTCCAATTACTTCAATTGATGCTGAATGCTTTAATAACAAATATATTATAGTGGGTTTGGAAAATGGAGATGTTTATATTTTGAAAGGAGATGATGATAATTCGGATTATACTCTAAAAAAATATGTGATCCAACAGAATAAAGTAATTCAGGTGAATGATGCCGAAAATAAATTTGTGTTATTCCATGAAAAAGATTTTGGACGAATAATTCAAGTTCGTTATAAATGGAAAGAATCTTGGAATGAATCATTTAGTTAAAACTTTAAAACGATAAAACCTTGAAAAAACTGTATTTACTTCTTCTGGTTGCACTATGTGGGGCGATGATCAGCCCCGCTGTGGCTAAGAAGAAAAACAAGAAGAAAGCTTCCACCGAAGCGACTACAAAGAAAGAGAAGAAGGAAACCAAGTACGACAAACTGTTTAAAGACAAGAAAGTCACCACGGCTAAAGGTTTCATTACTCTTCACAAGTTGGACAATAAAATTTACTTTGAATTGCCGATTAAGGTGATGAATCGGGATATTCTACTTGGTTCTACCATCGTGGAAACGACCGATAACCAGTTCGGCTGTGTAGGAGAGAAGTCAGGTGATCCTTTTCTGATTCGTTTTGTGCAACGCGACTCAACTATTACATTGCGTCGTGTACAGGCAGGTCAGTTCTCTGAAGATCGTGAAATCAAGAAGCGCTTGGTAAGCAGTACCATGCCGGCAATCGCTGAAACATTCGAGATCAAAGCATATAATAACGATAGCACGGCAGTGGTATTCGATATGACAGACTATCTGCTGAGCGATAAAAAGAACCTTTCTCCGTTCTCACCATATTCAATGATGGAGATGATGGGAGCCGATATTAGTAAGGATTTTGAGAAGGAAAGCTCATTTATTCAGGGAGTCAAAGGCTTTGAGGATAATGTGAGTATACGTTCTTTACTGACCTACAAAATCAGCGTGGGTATGAAGGGAAATTATGCAGTGAAGAAAATGCCGTTTACTGCGGTTATGAATCGTAGCTTCATTCTGTTGCCTGAACAACCGATGCGTCCCCGTTATGCTGATCCACGTATTGGTATTTTTGAACACTCTGTAGTAGAATTTGCTTCCGAAGGTCGTGGGTTGCGTACTCGTCACATTGCTCACAGATGGAATCTGGAGCCATCGGATTCAGCAGCCTATCTCCGTGGCGAACTGGTAGAGCCGAAGAAACCTATTGTTTTCTACATTGATGATACTTTTCCGTTGAGTTGGAATAAATATATCCATAAAGGAGTTGAAGTATGGCAGAAAGCATTTGAGAAGATCGGTTTTAAGAATGCCATCATTGCAAAAGATTTCCCGAAAGATGATCCGAACTTCGACCCGGAGAATATCAAATATTCCTGTATACGTTATGCTCCGTCTACGGTGGCCAATGCGATGGGACCTTCTTGGATAGATCCGCGTTCCGGAGAAATCATTAATGCATCTGTTACGGTATTCCACAATATTGTGCAGTTGGTTCAGTACTGGCGCTTCTTGCAGACTGCCCCTGCTGATGAGGAAGTACGTGATGTTGTTTTGCGTGAAGACTTGCTGGGAGATTGTATCGCTTATGTGCTCTCGCATGAGGTAGGACACACATTGTCATTGATGCACAATATGGCAGGGTCTTCTTCTTTCCCTGTGGAATCTTTGCGTGATCCGAAGTTTACTCAGGAGTTTGGTACGACTTACTCTATTATGGACTATGCCCGTAACAATTATATTGCTCAACCGGGTGATAAAGAGAGAGGCGTGCGTTTGACTCCTCCGGAACTGGGAGCGTATGATTATTACGCTATCGCCTGGTTGTATTCACCGATCTTTGAGGCTAAAACGGCAGAGGAAGAAATTCCTATCTTGGATAAATGGATCAGTGAGAAGTCTGGAGATGTTAAATATCGCTATGGTAAACAACAGTTCAG
>ERZ791615.905-NODE-905-length-10759-cov-1.99953_pt1 | contig 10759 bp, 8 predicted proteins | sample MGYA00510273_ERZ791615 | MGnify/ENA primary metagenome ERZ791615 (study PRJEB30046, sample SAMN00715185) | human gut metagenome | study: EMG produced TPA metagenomics assembly of the A metagenome-wide association study of gut microbiota in type 2...
CTTGTTTTGGTGGGAGGGGGCGGGGGTGGGGGGGCCGGACCTTTTTTCATTATGACAAATAAGAAGAAAAGGAAAGGATTCCGCTGTTTTATGCAGCTGCGGAGTATGAAACAACCGGCTGGAAAGTCATTTCCTTTTCTTCGGGTTTAAAATTGCCGAAAAGGCAGAACGGAGAATAAAAACATGGCATTAAATAAGAAAACAGTTGATGATATCAACGCAAAGGGCAAGAGAGTCCTTGTAAGATGTGACTTCAATGTACCACTGAAAGCTGGCGAGATCACAGATGGAGATGATACCCGTATCAAAGCTGCTCTTCCTACAATTAAGAAGTTATTAAACGATGGTGGAAAGGTAATCCTTTGCTCCCATCTTGGAAAAGTAAAGAACGGACCAAACGAAGGAGAGTCCCTTGCACCGGTTGCCAAGAGACTTGAGGAGCTTCTCGGACAGAAAGTAAACTTCGTATCTGATTACAACGTAACAGGCGAGGCAGCTACAAAGGCTGTTGAGGAAATGAAAGAGGGAGAAGTTGTATTACTTCAGAATACCCGTTTTCGTGGCGCTGAGGAGACAAAGAACGGTGAGCAGTTCTCTAAGGAACTTGCCGATCTTGCAGACATCTATGTATGTGATGCATTCGGTTCGTCCCACAGAGCACACGCTTCTGTAGCCGGTGTTACAAAGTTCATCACTGCAAAGGGTGGACAGAATGTTGTTGGTTACCTGATGGAGAAGGAGATCGCCTTCTTAGGAAATGCTGTTGAGAATCCGGTACGTCCATTCGTAGCAATCCTCGGTGGTGCTAAGGTAGCAGACAAACTCAACGTTATCAACAACCTGCTTGAGAAGTGTGATACCCTTATCATCGGTGGTGGTATGGCTTACACATTCATCAAGGCTCAGGGATATGAGATCGGACTTTCTCTCTGCGATGATGAGAAGCTTGATTACTGTAAGGAAATGATGGCTAAGGCTGAGAAGATGGGCAAGAAGATCCTTCTTCCTGTAGATGCTGTTACCATCAAGGATTTCCCGGATCCAATCGACGGACCTGTAGAGACAGAAGTATGTGATATCACAGCTATGCCGGCAGACCGTGAGGGATGCGATATCGGACCTAAGTCCGCAGAGATGTTTGCAGATGCTGTTAAGACAGCTAAGACTGTTGTATGGAACGGACCGATGGGTGTATTCGAGAACCCGACACTTGCAGCTGGTACACTTGCAGTAGCTAAGGCTCTTGCAGAGACCGATGCAACAACAATCATCGGTGGTGGAGATTCCGCTGCAGCTGTTAACCAGATGGGTTATGCTGATAAGATGAGCCATATTTCTACCGGTGGTGGAGCTTCCCTTGAATTCTTAGAGGGTAAGGAACTGCCAGGCGTAGTAGCAGCAGACGATAAATAAAAGACAGTTAAATTATTTACAGATTAGGAGAAATAAAAATCATGGCAAGAAAGAAAATCGTAGCCGGCAACTGGAAAATGAACATGACTCCAAGCCAGGCTGTAAAGTTAGTAGAAGAGTTAAAGCCATTAGTAGTATCTGACAGCGTAGATGTTGTTTACTGTGTACCTGCAATCGATATCGTACCGGTTGTAGAGGCTGTGAAAGGAACCAACGTACAGGTTGGTGCCGAGAACATGTACTTCGAAGAGAAGGGTGCATACACAGGTGAGATCTCCGCAGAGATGCTGGTAGACGCTGGTGTTAAGTACGTTGTAATCGGACATTCCGAGAGACGTGACTACTTCAAAGAGGATGATGTTCTCTTAAATAAGAAGGTTAAGAAGGCAATCGAGGCAGGACTTACTCCAATCCTTTGCTGTGGAGAGACTTTAGAGCAGAGAGAGATGGGTGTAACACTTGACTGGATCAGACTTCAGATCAAATCTGATCTTGCAGGCGTTGCAGCAGCAGACGTTGCAAACATGGTAATCGCTTATGAGCCAATCTGGGCAATCGGAACAGGCAAGACTGCTACATCCGATCAGGCACAGGAAGTCTGTGGCGCAATCCGTGCATGTGTAGCTGAAATCTATGATCAGGCTACTGCTGATTCTGTTCGTATCCAGTACGGCGGATCTGTAAATGCAGGAAATGCAGCAGAGCTGTTCGCAAAGCCGGACATCGATGGTGGTCTGGTTGGCGGAGCATCCCTGAAAGCTGATTTCGGTAAGATTGTAAACTACTAGAATCTGATATTGTATGGTTATAGGGCTATTCATCTGAATTTCAGGTGAATAGCCTTTGAAATTTTACACATGAAGAAAAAATGTCTGGAATGTGTCGTTCTCTTGTTGTTTATTTTTGCTTTGACACATGGCATCATCCAAAATACACAGCCGCTGAAAGAGACTAAGGAAGTACAAACTGAATATGAGGAAAAAACCTCCCAGGTCACGGAGAAATCACAGGAAACCGAGCCGGAAGTACAGGATCTGGAAAACCAGATTTTAAGGACTGCCTCCGGAAAGTTTTTTCAGAAATATCCGGTGGATGAAGCCTTTATGGGATGGATTGAAACGAAGTATGGGAGCGGTGTGCTGCAGAGTCTGTATACACAGCTGGAAAACGGAAATCAGGACCCGGATCTGTGGTATCGGTTTACCGGAAACAGTATGCATGTTCTGTGGCTTATGTATTGCAGGCAGCAACAGTATATGTCGTATTCGTATGAGGATGTGATCTGGAAAGAAGCATCCGATCCGGCATGCATCCGTCTGGATTTTGTCGGGGATATCTGTCTGGATGAGAATTGGTGTACTGGGAAGACGGCAAAGAATCACATGGCGGATTATTTTTCCGATGAAGTAAAAAAGGAACTGATTTCGGCAGATTTTACGATGGCAAACAATGAGTTTGCTTATACAACACGGGGACAGCGGCAGGTTGGCAAAGCATACTGTTTTCGGGCAGATCCCAAAGATGCCGGATTCCTGCGCACACTGGGAATAGATATGGTCTCTGTGGCAAATAATCATGTGTTTGATTATGGTGAGCAGGGATTTTTAGATACGCTGGATGCATTGCATGCTGCGGGAATTCCGTACAGTGGTGGTGGCAGAAATCTGACAGAGGCAAGCGCTGTGCGTTATGTGGTCACAGGTGGACGAAAGATTGCGATTGTATCTGCAACGGAAATCGAAAGGTTTTATCATTTTACACAGAAAGCCCAGAAGGAGAAACCGGGAGTATTAAAGACCCAGCAGGAAGAGGTATGGAAGAAAGAACTGAAGCGTGCGAAGAAGAACAGTGATTATGTGATCGCGTATGTTCACTGGGGAACAGAAGGAAAGATCCATTATGGGCAGGATCAGACAGAGATTGCAGACCTTTGTGTAAAAGCTGGTGCAGACGCCGTGATTGGTGGACATCCGCACCGTCTGCAGGGCGTTGAGTTTATAAAAAATGTGCCGGTGGCATACAGCGTGGAAAATTTCTGGTTTTCTACCGGAAAACTTTACACAACGATTGCACAGATTCAGATTGATGATTCCGGCAGTCTGAAATTGCGGATGATTCCGTGCATACAGGATTCGCTTACGACTTCGATTCTGACAGAAAAAAAACAGATCAAAGCATTTTATCATTATCTGGCAGATATCTCCAATCATGTGGGAATTGATGAGGACGGATTCTTTTATCCGTATAAAAATGTCGAAAAACCGGGAGTTTCGCCTTATGCCTATACGTCCGGAAGGCGTTATGGACAGTATTTTGATGATGTGGATCTGGATTTAAAATCGATAGATATCGTGGGAAATTTGCAGTGAACACTTGCAATCCCGTTCAAATTATGTAATATAATAAGTGTTTGTGTAACAATAATGAAGTACAATAGTATAGGATTGTTACAATGGAAAGAGAGGATGAATTATGAGCAAAAAACCTGTTGTTTTAATGGTTCTTGACGGTTATGGTCTGAATGACCGTACAGAGGGAAATGCCATTGCGCTGGCAAATACCCCGGTGATGGATAAATTAATGAAGGAATGTCCTTTTGTAAAAGGACAGGCTTCCGGCCTGGCAGTAGGACTTCCGGACGGACAGATGGGTAACTCTGAGGTTGGACATATGAATATCGGTGCCGGCCGCATTATTTACCAGGATCTGACCAGAATTACCAAGGCAATCGAAGACGGTGACTTTTTCGAGAATAAGGCACTGCTTGCAGCCATGGATAATTGTAAGAAAAATGATTCGGACCTGCATCTGTGGGGACTTCTTTCCGATGGTGGTGTGCACAGTCATATTACACATCTTTACGGACTGCTTGAGATGGCAAAGAAGCAGGGACTGAGCAAGGTATATGTTCATGCATTCTTAGACGGACGTGATACACCTCCTGCATCCGGAAAAGAATTTATCGAAGAACTGGAAAAGAAGATGAAAGAGATCGGTGTTGGAAAGATTGCTTCTTTATCCGGACGTTACTATGCAATGGATCGTGATAATAACTGGGATCGTGTACAGAAAGCCTATGATTCCCTGACAAAGGGTGAGGGCGTACAGGCAGAAGATGCCGTAAAGGCAATGGAAGATTCCTATGCAAAGGATGTAACGGATGAGTTCGTACTTCCTACCGTAATTACAGAGAATGGAAAACCGGTCTCTGTTGTAAAAGAGAATGATTCCGTGATCTTCTTTAACTTCCGTCCGGACCGTGCCCGTGAAATGACACGTGCATTCTGTGATGACAAGTTTACCGGATTTGACCGTCCGTTCATTAAGACAACATTTGTCTGCTTTAAGGACTATGATGAGACGATCCCGAACAAGCTGATCGCATTTGAAAAAGAGCATATTGTAAATACATTCGGTGAGTACCTGGCAAAGTGCGGAAAGACACAGCTTCGTCTGGCCGAGACAGAGAAGTATGCACATGTTACATTCTTCTTTAATGGCGGAGTGGAAGAGCCAAACGTTGATGAGGCACGTCTGCTGGTAAATTCCCCGAAGGATGTTGCAACATATGATCTGAAGCCGGAAATGAGTGCTCCGGAGGTTGGTATGGATCTTGTTGAGGCTATTAAGTCAGACAAGTATGATGTGATCGTTATCAACTTTGCAAACCCGGATATGGTCGGACACACCGGTGTGATTCCGGCAGCCATCAAGGCAGTCGAGCGTGTGGACGGACTGGTAGGAGATGCAGTCCAGGCGGTGAAGGATATGGATGGTGTTCTGTTTATCTGTGCAGATCATGGAAATGCAGAGAAAATGATTGACTACGAAACAGGTGAGCCACATACTGCCCATACAACCAATCCGGTACCGTTTATTCTCGTAAATGCGGATCCGAAGTATACACTGCGTGAGGGCGGATGCCTGGCAGATATTGCCCCGACCCTGCTTCAGATTATGGGATTAGAGCAGCCGAAAGAGATGACCGGAAAGAGTTTGTTAATCGAAAAATAAAAGAATAAGGAGAGCGAAAATGAAGGAATTTAAACCATTCAAAGAAGGAAAAGTAAGAGAAGTCTATGATAACGGAGACAGCCTGATCATTGTAGCTACTGACCGTATTTCCGCATTTGACAACATTTTAAAGAACAGGATTACGGACAAGGGCGCAATTCTGACCCAGATGTCAAAGTTCTGGTTTGATTTTACAAAGGATGTTGTTCCGAATCATATGATTTCTGTAGATGTCAGGGATATGCCGGAATTTTTCCAACAGGAGCGTTTTGACGGAAACAGCATGATGTGCAAGAAGCTTGAGATGCTCCCAATCGAGTGCATCGTTCGTGGCTATATCACAGGAAGCGGCTGGGCAAGCTACAAAGAAAACGGCACGGTGTGTGGCATTAAGCTTCCAGAAGGACTGGTAGAGTCTGATAAGCTTCCGGAGCCGATTTATACACCGAGTACCAAGGCAGATTTGGGCGATCATGATGAGAATATTTCCTTCGAGCAGTCTGTAGATGTGTTGGAGAAAATTTATCCTGGAAAAGGACTTGATTACGCAACACAGATCAAGGATTGCACCATCGCTCTCTACAAGAAATGTGCAGAGTATGCACTTTCCAAAGGAATTATCATTGCAGATACCAAATTTGAGTTCGGTCTGGACGAGAACGGTAAAGTCGTTCTCGGTGATGAGATGCTTACACCGGACAGCTCCAGATTCTGGCCACTGGAAGGGTACAAGCCGGGACAGGGACAGCCTTCTTTCGACAAGCAGTATGTCAGAGACTGGCTCAAGGCAAATCCGGACAATGATTTCCTTCTTCCGGAAGAAGTTGTTACAAAGACCGTTGATAAGTACAAAGAAGCATATGAGCTTCTGACAGGTAAGCCTTTTACAAGATAGATATAGGAGATCACAATGATTCAGAATAACAGTTATGATGCGGATACACTTCATGAGGAGTGTGGCGTCTTCGGAATGTATGATTTTGACGGTGCAGATGTAGCATCGACAATATATTATGGACTGTTTGCCCTGCAGCACCGCGGCCAGGAGAGCTGCGGTATTGCAGTCAGCGATACCAGCGGTCCTAAGGGCAAGGTTCTTTCCTACAAGGGAATGGGACTTGTAAATGAAGTGTTCGCACCGGAAAATCTTGAGCAGATGAAGGGGGACATCGGAGTCGGACATGTACGTTACTCAACGGCCGGTTCTTCTACCCGTGAAAAATTATGTCAAAGGTACATTGGCACTTGCCCACAATGGCAATCTGATCAATGCACCGCAGCTTCGTAAGGAGCTGGAATATACGGGAGCAATTTTCCAGACCACCATTGATTCTGAGGTGATTGCCTACTATATCGCAAGGGAACGGTTGAATTCCCAGTCAGCAGAAGAAGCTGTGCGCCGTGCGTGCCAGCGTCTTAAGGGAGCTTACGCACTGGTTGTGGCAAGTCCGCGTAAATTGATCGGGGCGCGTGACCCATACGGCTTTAAGCCGCTTTGTATCGGAAAGCGTGACAATTCTTATATTATCACATCGGAAACCTGTGCACTTGACACCATTGGTGCAACATTTGTGCGTGATGTGCTGCCGGGAGAAGTTGTGACCATTTCTCCGGAAAAAGGTATTGAGTCCGATATGACCATGGCACTTCCGAAAGAAAAGGAAGCACGCTGTATTTTTGAGTACATCTATTTTGCAAGACCGGACAGTCATATTGACGGGGTGAGTGTATATGCAAGCCGGATCAAGGCCGGAAAGTTTCTGGCACAGGATTCGCCGGTAGAGGCAGATCTGGTGACAGGTGTGCCGGAGTCCGGAAATGCTGCAGCACTTGGCTATTCTCTGGCATCCGGGATTCCGTATGGTACAGCCTTTGTCAAGAACGGCTATGTGGGACGTACGTTTATCAAGCCAAAGCAGAGCAGCAGGGAATCCAGCGTACAGGTGAAGCTGAATGTGCTGCGTGAGGCAGTGGCAGGGAAACGTGTCATTATGATCGATGATTCGATTGTAAGAGGTACGACATCGGATCGTATTGTGCGCATGTTAAGGGATGCAGGAGCAACCGAGGTGCATGTACGCATCAGTTCTCCGCCATTTTTATGGCCTTGTTATTTCGGAACCGATATTCCGGCGCGTGAGCAGTTGATTGCCTACAACCGTACGATTGAAGAGATCCGCCAGATTATCGGAGCAGATTCCCTTGGTTATCTCGGAATCGACCGTCTGAAAGAAATGGCGGAAGGACTTCCGATCTGTACCGGCTGTTTTACGGGCAAATACCCGATGGAACCGCCGAAACAGGACATTCGCGGAGAGTATTATGACAAAGAGATTGATCTTGAGCGCAAGATGAGCCGATAAGTTGTTACCAATGTAATCAAATAAAAGGAGAAGAACATGAGCACAGACAGATATACAAGCCCTCTTTCCGAGCGTTATGCCAGCAAGGAAATGCAGTACATTTTTTCCCAGGATATGAAGTTTTCCACATGGAGAAAACTCTGGATCGCACTGGCTGAGACAGAGATGGAACTTGGACTTTCCGAGAATGGAAAGCCGGTCATCACACAGGATATGATTGATGAGATGAAAGAACATGTCAATGATATTAATTATGACGTAGCAGTCGCACGTGAGAAACTGGTGCGTCATGATGTCATGAGCCATGTGTATGCTTATGGACAGCAGTGCCCGAAGGCAGCTGGTATCATTCATCTGGGGGCTACTTCCTGCTATGTCGGAGATAATACAGACATCATCATTATGAATGAGGCATTAAAGCTCGTACATAAAAAACTGGTCAGCGTGATTGCTGAACTGTCTAATTTTGCAGAAAAATATAAGGATCAGCCGACCCTTGCATTTACGCATTTTCAGCCGGCACAGCCGACAACAGTCGGAAAGCGGGCAACACTCTGGACACAGGAGTTTCTGATGGATCTGGAGGATCTGGAGTATGTACAGAGTACGTTAAAACTGCTCGGATCGAAAGGAACGACCGGTACACAGGCAAGTTTCCTGGAACTTTTTGACGGGGATCAGGAGACAATTGATAAGATTGATCCGATGATCGCAGAAAAAATGGGATTTAAGTCCTGCTACCCGGTTTCCGGACAGACCTATTCCCGTAAAGTAGATACCCGTGTTTTAAATGTTTTAGCAGGGATTGCTGCCAGCGCGCATAAGATGTCTAACGATATCCGTCTTCTGCAGCATTTAAAAGAAGTAGAGGAGCCATTTGAAAAGAACCAGATCGGATCTTCTGCGATGGCATACAAGCGTAATCCGATGCGGAGTGAGCGTATTGCATCTCTTTCCCGCTATGTGATGGTAGATGCATTAAATCCGGCCATTACTTCTGCAACACAGTGGTTTGAACGTACACTTGATGATTCTGCCAACAAGCGTCTGTCGGTTCCGGAAGGATTCCTTGCAATCGATGGTATCCTGGATCTGTGCTTAAATGTTGTAGATGGCCTGGTGGTATATCCGAAGGTAATTTACAAGCACTTTATGGCAGAGATTCCATTCATGGCAACCGAAAATATTATGATGGATGCCGTAAAAGAGGGTGGAAACCGTCAGGAACTGCACGAGAAAATCCGTCAGCTGTCCATGCAGGCAGGAAAGACCGTCAAGGAAGAGGGTAAGGATAACAATCTGGTAGATCTGATTGCAGCAGATCCGGCTTTTGGTCTGACAAAAGAACAGATCGAGGCAAACTTAAAACCGGAGCTGTATGTGGGTCGTGCACCGCGTCAGGTGGAAGTATTCCTGCGTGATGTGGTTCGTCCAGTGCTGGATGCACACAAAGAGGAACTCGGCGTTACTGCAGAAATTAACGTATAAATGAACCTATAAACAGACCGGTCGGTTATGCTAAGAAAGACCTCCCATAACATGGGGAGGTCTTTCTTTTTCTTTGGATTTGAATAAATTTCTTTCTTTTTCACACAATAATGAAAAAAGGAGGACAACAGGAATGGGTCTGATGATCAAAATTATTGAAATTCATGGAAGGGAAATTCTGGATTCAAGAGGAAATCCTACGGTTGAGGTGGAAGTGACCGCGCAGACAGAGACAACGGGAAAGAAGACTACGGGCAGGGAATCTGTGCCATCCGGAGCCAGTACCGGAAGATTTGAGGCGATTGAGCTGCGGGATGGACAGGAACGTTATTTTGGGCTTGGCGTACAGCGCGTTGTGGATCACATCAACACAAAGATCCGCAAGGAACTGCTGGGAATGAATGTGCTGGAACAGGTACAGATTGACCGCAAACTTGTGGAACTGGATGGGACAGACAACAAAGGAAATCTGGGGGCCAATGCTTTACTTGGTGTCTCTTTAGCCTGTGCGCGCTGCGCAGCGGCAGCATTGGATATGCCGTTGTACCGTTATCTGGGAGGATCGAATGCAAAAAAATGGCCGATGCCGATGATGAATGTCATAAATGGCGGAGCTCACGCAAAGAATTACCTGGATTTTCAGGAATTTATGATTGTACCGGTCGGAGCCGAGTCGTTTCCGGATGCACTCCGGATGGGTGCGGAAATTTATCATTTTCTGAAAAAAATTTTGCAGAAAGAAGGCAAACTGACGGCAGTGGGGGATGAAGGCGGATTTGCACCGGATTTTTCCAATGCGGGAGAAGTGTTTGCATGTCTGCAGCGTGCCGTGGAGGAAGCCGGATATAAGGTGGGCAGCGATGTTGCATTTGCCATGGATGCGGCAGCATCCGAGCTGTACAGTGAGGAAGACGGAATGTATCATTTTCCGGGAGAAGCGCAGACACATGCAGAGGTGGATGTCAATCTGCGGCGTCCGGACACGCAGGGAGGTGCCTATACATCCGAAGCACATGTGAAAACGCAGGAGATCACCGAAAAAAAAGAAGTCCTGCGCAGTGCACAGGAAATGATTTCACTGTATGAAGAACTTACCACGGAATATCCGCTGATTTCCATTGAGGACGGTCTGGATGAAGACGACTGGGAAGGCTGGCAGGAATTGACAAAGCGCATGAAAGAACAGGTGATGCTGGTGGGAGATGATCTGTTTGTCACGAATGTGAAACGAATCCGGTGCGGAATGGATCTTAAGGTGGCAAATGCTGTGCTGATTAAGGTCAATCAGATCGGAACGCTTACGGAAGCCATGGATGCGATTGAACTGGCGCAGAAGAACGGCTATAAGGCAATTATTTCACATCGTTCTGGAGAAACGGAAGATTCTTTTATTGCAGATCTCGCGGTGGCAGTAAATGCCGGCTGGATCAAGACAGGCGCTCCGTGCAGAGGAGAGCGCACTGCCAAGCATAACCAGCGCC
>ERZ791615.912-NODE-912-length-10676-cov-2.10781_pt1 | contig 10676 bp, 7 predicted proteins | sample MGYA00510273_ERZ791615 | MGnify/ENA primary metagenome ERZ791615 (study PRJEB30046, sample SAMN00715185) | human gut metagenome | study: EMG produced TPA metagenomics assembly of the A metagenome-wide association study of gut microbiota in type 2...
GTGGATTGCCCTGTGGGATGTGATCCAAAGCTGTGACATCAAAGGCTCAAGTGACAGCAGTATTAAAAATGTACAGCCGACGGATATTGGCATGATTCTGGAAAAAACGAACATAACACGTATTTATGCAAACGGAAACAAGGCAGGACAGCTTTATAAAAGATACCAGTTTCCGGTCACGGGGATCGAAGCGATGGTGCTTCCATCCACAAGTCCGGCAAATGCCGCGTGGTCGCTGGAACGGCTGTGTGAGGCGTGGCATGTGATTCTGGAACAATGATAACAGAGCCTTTTATAAAAGATTTAAAAAGCCATCTTTGTAAAGAAAGATGGCTTTTTTTAGTATAAATCAACGGCAAAGTGACGAAATGGCAAAGAAAAAATATAAAAGAATTGAACAAATAACGGAAAAATATGAAAATTTTTAATGCGAACCAAAAAATATTCTATAGTTTATGAGATAAAAATCCCGTATACTAGCATTACAAACAAAACAAGAAGGGGGAAATTCTTATGAAAAAGAAAATTGTTGCAATTATGATGATGGCGGTACTTGCACTTTCAACCGCAGCATGCGGAGCCGATGGGGGAAACAACGGCGGTGGCACACAGGCAGGCAATACAGGGGGAGGCACTTCTACCTCAACTGTCGCAAATAAGGATAAACCTTTGGTATGGTTTAACCGTCAGCCGTCAAACAGTTCTACAGGAGAGCTTGATATGACAGCACTCAATTTTAACAAAGATACTTATTATGTAGGGTTTGATGCAAATCAGGGTGCAGAACTTCAGGGTACCATGGTAAAAGATTACATCGAGAAAAATATTGACAAGATTGACCGTAACGGAGATGGAGTGATCGGTTATGTTTTAGCAATCGGTGATATCGGTCACAATGATTCCATTGCCCGTACAAGAGGTGTCAGAAAAGCACTTGGAACAGCAGTGGATAAAAACGGCGAGGCAGACAGTGCACCGGCAGGAACCAATACCGATGGAAAAGCATCACAGGTTCAGGACGGAAGCATTGAAGTAGGTGGAAAAACCTATGTGATCCGTGAACTTGCTTCTCAGGAAATGAAAAACTCAGCAGGTGCTACATGGGATGCAGCAACAGCCGGCAATGCGATTGGTACATGGTCATCTTCTTTCGGGGATTCCATTGATGTCGTTGTATCCAACAATGATGGAATGGGAATGTCAATGTTTAATGCATGGTCAAAGGATAACGGTGTACCGACATTCGGATATGATGCAAACAGCGATGCGGTTGCAGCAATTGCAGAAGGCTACGGTGGAACGATCAGCCAGCATGCAGACGTACAGGCATACCTGACACTGCGTGTTCTTAGAAATGCACTGGATGGTGTAGATGTTGACACGGGTATCGGAACTGCAGACGATGCAGGAAATGTATTAAGCAGTGACGTTTATGTATACAAAGAAGACGAGAGATCTTACTATTCCCTGAACGTGGCAGTAACCGCTGATAACTACAAAGATTTTACAGATTCTACCGTTGTATGGGAACCGGTATCCAAACAGTTAGATGCATCTGCCCATCCGACAAAGAAGGTATGGCTGAATATTTACAATGCTTCTGATAACTTCTTAAGTTCTACCTATCAGCCGCTGTTACAGAAGTATGATGACCTTTTAAATCTGGATGTTGAGTACATTGGTGGTGACGGACAGACAGAGTCTAATATCACAAACCGTCTGGGCAATCCGGGACAGTACGATGCTTTTGCCATCAACATGGTGAAAACAGATAATGCAGCTTCTTACACAGCTCTTTTAAATCAGTAAAACAACTTAACTTCGGGGGGAGAAATACTGGTTCTCTCCCCGAAAACAAAAGGATAGGAGCGGATAGTATGGGGGATCAGAGCAAAGATATTATCTTATCGATACGTGGCATGAGTAAATCATTTGGCCGCAACAGAGTACTTGATCATATCAACCTTGATGTGAGAAAAGGAACAGTTATGGGACTTATGGGAGAAAATGGTGCCGGTAAGTCAACAATGATGAAATGTCTTTTTGGAACTTATCAGAAAGACGAAGGAACTATATACCTTGACGGAAAAGAAGTGAATTTTTCCGGCCCGAAGGATGCACTTGAAAATGGGATTGCAATGGTGCATCAGGAGTTAAACCAGTGCCTGGAGAGAAATGTTGTGGATAATCTCTTTCTTGGCAGATACCCGGTAAATTCCCTTGGGATGATCGATGAGGGAAGAATGAAAAATGAAGCCTCGGAATTATTCCGGAAACTGGGAATGACGGTGAATCTGGATCAGCCGATGAGAAATATGTCCGTTTCCCAGCGGCAGATGTGTGAAATTGCAAAGGCGATCTCATATAATTCGAAAGTAATCGTATTGGATGAGCCAACATCATCACTTACCGTACAGGAAGTGGATAAACTTTTTGATATGATGCGGATGCTTCGTGACCAGGGCATCTCCCTTATTTATATTTCACATAAAATGGATGAAATATTTGAGATCTGTGATGATATTTCCGTACTCCGGGATGGAAATCTGGTCATGACAAAAAGTGCAAAAGAAACAAATATGAATGAACTGATTACTGCAATGGTAGGCCGTGTGCTGGAAAACCGTTTTCCACCGGTGGATAATCAGCCGAAAGATGTTATTTTATCAATCCAGCATTTGTCCACAAAATATGAGCCGTATTTACAGGATGTTACATTTGATGTCCGTGAAGGGGAGATTTTTGGCTTATATGGCCTTGTGGGAGCCGGACGGACAGAATTGCTGGAAACCATATTCGGTATCCGCACAAGAGCCGCAGGCCGTGTTTATCTGAACCATAAGCTTATGAATTTCAGCTGTGCAAAAGAGGCAATGGATTATGGATTCGCGCTTATTACGGAAGAACGGAAGGCAAATGGATTATTCCTGAAAGGGAATCTTACATTTAATACAACCATTGCAAATCTTAATGCATATAAAAAAGGCGCGGCACTTTCAGAACCGAAAATGACAAAGGCTACCGCAAATGAAATTAAAGTCATGCATACCAAATGTCTGGGACCAAACGATATGATTTCAAGTCTTTCCGGAGGAAACCAGCAGAAGGTTATTTTTGGAAAGTGGCTCGAGCGTGAACCGAAGGTGTTTATGATGGATGAACCGACAAGAGGAATTGATGTCGGCGCAAAATATGAAATTTATGACCTGATCATACAGATGGCAAAACAGGGAAAGACCATTATCGTGGTTTCTTCTGAGATGCCGGAAATCCTTGGTATTACAAACCGGATCGGTGTCATGTCGAACGGACGGCTTGCGGGCATTGTCAATACAAAGGAAACGAATCAGGAAGAATTACTTCGCCTCAGCGCGAAATATTTATAGGCAGGGGGGACAGATATGGCAAATAGCAAGATTCTTACAGCGGAGCAGGAAAAAACACTGCGTCAGCCGATTGAGGAATATGTCGGAAAAATACAAAAAGAGATTGATGAACTCAGAAAAGATGGTACGGCAAAAGTCATTATGTACCAGAGCAGTTTCGAAAACGTAAAAAGAGATAAAACACTTTCCAAAGGGGAAAAAGATTCTGAGATTGCATCCTGCCAGAAGGAGCTTGAACAGGCAAAAGCGGTAGAGGCACAGAACAAAGACCAGATCGCAAAACTGATCGGGAAAGCAGAAAATTATCTCAAAAATAATTTTGACAAGTATTATAATGCAGTTAAGGCAAGTTGTATAGCGGAAAAGGAACAGGCACTGCAGGAGCATCAGCAGAGACTTGCAAAGATTGAAAAGGAACACAAAGAAACTCTGGCAAAGACTTCCGCCCAGGCCGAGGTCAAAGAAGAAAATTATGTATATAAGAACCGTGTTTCCAATGAAAAGATTGAACTGGAAAAAGAGTATCAGAGGATTAAAGACCGGAAGCATGATGCGTACAGTTACAAGTATCATCTGATTGATCTGCTCCGGTTGTCCAAATTTACATTTGCAGAAAATCAGGCACAGAAATGGGAAAATTATAAGTATACATTTAACCGGAGAACATTCCTTTTACAGAATGGACTCTACATCGCGATCATTCTTATTTTTGTTGCGTTATGTATCATAACTCCAATCAAAAAAGGAACGCCGCTTCTTACGTATAATAATATTTTAAATATTCTCCAGCAGGCATCGCCAAGAATGTTCTTGGCACTTGGAGTTGCAGGTCTGATCCTTCTTACAGGAACGGATCTTTCCGTTGGACGAATGGTTGGTATGGGAATGACAACCGCAACCATTATCATGCATCAGGGTGTAAATACAGGTGGTGTGTTCGGACACATCTTTGATTTTACGAAAGTACCGACACCGGCAAGAGTCGTGCTGGCACTTGTGGCATGTATTGTATTATGTACGTTCTTTACAAGTATAGCCGGATTTTTTACAGCGAAATTCAAGATGCATCCGTTTATATCGACCATGGCAAACATGCTTGTCATTTTTGGTCTGGTCACCTATGCGACAAAAGGTGTTTCCTTCGGAGCGATCGAGCCGACCATTCCGAATATGGTAATTCCAAAAGTCAATGGATTCCCGACCATCATTCTCTGGGCAGTTGCAGCAATTGTCATTGTATGGTTTATCTGGAACAAAACAACCTTTGGTAAAAATCTTTATGCAGTCGGAGGAAATCCGGAGGCAGCAGCTGTTTCAGGAATTTCTGTCTTTGCAGTAACACTTGGTGCATTTATTATGGCAGGTATCCTTTACGGATTTGGTTCCTGGCTTGAATGTACCCGAATGGTAGGATCTGGTTCTGCCGCTTATGGACAGGGCTGGGATATGGATGCCATTGCAGCCTGCGTTGTCGGTGGTGTATCATTTACCGGTGGTATTGGTAAGATTTCCGGTGTTGTTACCGGTGTATGTATCTTTACAGCATTAACATACTCCCTCACAATCCTGGGTATTGATACCAACCTCCAGTTCGTATTCTCGGGTATTATCATCCTTGTTGCAGTAACACTGGATTGTCTGAAATACGTTCAGAAAAAATAAAACATATACTCTCCTCTATAATGAAAAAGCAGGGATCGCGGTGATGCATGAAATATGCAGGGCATCTCTGTTTTATGTTGGAAAGGTTTTACTTTATCTGGACAAATTGCTATAATAAATAAAATAACATGGGGGAAGAGGTATGTATACATTATTGCTGGTGGATGATGAAGAAGAAGTCATTGAAGCCATCGTTAAAAAAGTTAAATGGGAGGAACTCGGCTTTCAGGTTGCCGGGCATGCAAACAACGGATTTAAAGCAATGGACATGCTTGAAGAAATGCAGCCGGATGTTGTTATGACGGACATCCGGATGCCATATATGGACGGACTAGAATTGTGTGCACATATAAAAGCAAAGTATCCGGCAACAAAAATTCTGCTTTTTACCGGGTTTGATGATTTTGAATATGCAAAAGAAGCCGTGCATCTTGAAATCGAGGAATATATTTTAAAGCCGCTCAATGCTGTGGAAATAACAGAAGTGTTTAAGCGTCTGAAAGAGAAACTGGACTATGAGATCAGTGAAAAAAGAAATACGGATCTTTTGAAAAAATATTATGCGGATTCCCTTCCGATGCTGCAGGCGAATTTGTATACAACGCTTATTGAAGGACGTATTCCGGAAGAGGAGATGCCGCATTATTTTAAGGATTACCAGATTGCTTTTACAGGCCCGTGGTATTGCTGCCTGATCATACACACATCGGCAAGCCAGATTCCGGAGGGCATGGATATACGGCTGCTTTCGGTATCGGTAGACCGGCAGGCAGGGGAGAACCTTGGGGAAAAATGGAACGCGAAGCGTTTTCGCTATCTTGGGGATACCATTATGATTATGCAGTTAAAAAGTGAGGAAGAAATTTCAGAACTAACGGATGCCTGTGACCGTTTCTGTAAATATATCCATCATATTATGGGGGCAAAAGTAACCATAGGGATCGGTCAGGTATGCGGGCACATCGCAAAGATTGCAGCATCCTATCAAAGTGCCAGGGAAGCGGTTTCCTATCGTGTTTTATATGGAAGCAACCGGGCAATAAATTTAAAAGAGATTGTTCCGCAGAGAAAAATCCAAAGGGATGCCGGAGAGGGAACAGAACTGTCCAATGTGTTTAAAAAGATCTGCCTTGGAGAAAATGAAGATATTGCAAATGCCATAGAAGTTTACATGCAATGTCCATGATCTGAAATCATTGGAAAAATATCATGTGGCGGTTATGGAACTTATTGGTGAACTGTATCATTTTATGGTCAACAATGAAATGGATACCACAAAAATACAGGGAGGCATCAGTTCTTTGTATAATGAACTGTGTAATTTGGAACCGCAGGTTTTGCAGAAATGGCTTTTAAAATTCTGCTGTATGCTGCATGATGACATGGCAGATGCCAGGTATCATTCCAAGAAATCCCTGATCGGGAGGGCAAAAGAATATGTGCACGACAATTATCAGCAGGAAGATTTGGGGCTTGACGATATCTGTAAAGAACTAGGTGTGTCAAATTCTTATTTTTCAAGCATGTTCAAAAAAGAAACAGGGAATTCTTTTGTCGGATACCTGACGGAATACCGTATGGATAAGGCGGCACGCATGCTTGTGGAAACCGCGGAAAAAAGTTATATGATTGCAAAGAGTGTGGGATATTCCGATCCAAATTACTTCAGTTACGTGTTTAAAAGACAGTTTGGGGTGTCCCCTTCAAAATACAGGACAGCATATGAAAAAAATGAAAAATAAACCGGGAGATATCCAGTCAACCATCATGGTTGCATTTTCTGTAATATCAACCTTAATTATGGTCTGTATGGGTGTGATGGTATATTGGAGATTTTCGGGTATTACACAGCAGAATATTGTGGATAATAACCGAAAGATTATGGATCAGACGGTGGATTCCATAGAAAATTATCTTGTGAATATGAGACAGGTATCGGATGCTGCATATTATGATGTTATAAAGGAAAACGATATCCGGGAACAGAACGATTCCATCCACAAAGGGTTAAATCTTTTATATGAGGCAAATAAAGAGAACTTAAGGAGCATTGCAATATATAATGGATACGGAAGCCTTATGGCAGCAGAGCCGGTTGTTGCCCAGAAAGAAGAACCGGATGTGACCAGACAGGGATGGTTTATGCAGGCAAAAACACGTATGGAGAATATCCATTTTTCCACACCCCATGTCCAGAATTAGTTTGATGACGGTACCTGTCGGTATTACTGGGTGATTTCTTCCAGCCGTGTCGTGGAACTTACGAATGGGACAGATACACAGTTGGGAGTGCTGCTTGTGGATATGGACTATTCCGGGATTTCACGTATGATGGAACGGATTAATACGTCAGGAAAAGGACAGTATTTTTATCTGTGTGATGGTGAGGGAAATATTATTTATCATCCGCATCAGGCAAGAATTGACAATGGCATGAATACAGAAAGCAGCGTAAAGGCAGCTTCGTCCAAAGAAAAAATTTACGATGAATATTTGGAAAAAAATCACAGAAAAGTTATGGTGGGTGCAATCAGTTATACAGGATGGCGCCTGGTCTGTGTTATGCCGTATGAAATATTCACAAATAAGATGGCCGATGTAAAGCAGTTTGTCCTGCTTATTTTACTGCTTATGGCAATGATGCTTGTATTTGTAAACCGCATCATTTCCGTGCGGATATCGCGGCCGATTATGAAACTGGATCACTCGGTGCGTGAATATCAGGAAGGGAAAGAAGAAAGGATTGCAATCGGAGGCTCAACAGAGATCCGGCATCTGGGACAATCCATTCAGGAATCCTACCGGCAGAATTCCGAACTGATGAAAAAAGTCATATGGGAACAGAATGAAAGAAGAAAAAGCGAATTTGATGTGCTGCAAAGCCAGATCAACCCGCATTTTTTATACAATACATTAGACTCCATCACCTGGATGATAGAGAGCGGTAAAAATGAGGAACTTGCCTTTATGATCACACAGCTGGCAAAGCTTTTCCGGATCAGCCTTTCAAAAGGACATACGGTTATCCGCATAAGGGATGAACTGCAGCACGCACAAAGTTATGTTAATATACAAAAAGTGCGGTATAAAAACAAGTTTGAGGTTGTATTTGATATCAGTCCGGATATTCTGGATGATTGTATCGTGAAACTTGTGCTGCAGCCGATCCTTGAAAATGCGATTAATTACGGTGTAAGGGAGATGGATGACTGCGGAAAAATCCTCATTCGCGGATGGAAAGAACAAGAAAATATCTTTATGCAGGTATCGGATAACGGAATGGGGATTCCGGAAGAGGAGATTGACCTGTTATTAAAGGATACAAACCGTGTACATAAAAAGGGCTCCGGAGTCGGGCTTGTAAATGTAAATAACCGGCTCCGGTTATTGTTTGGAGAACCATACGGACTTCAGATAGAAAGTGAACTGGATGAGGGAACGACAGTGACAGTTATCATCCCTGAGATTGTTTACAGTGAGGAAAATCGCAGGAAATTTGAGGAACACCATATGCCGGAGGATTCTTAAAATGAAACATGGGAAAAAAACATTTGTGATAATAGAGGCAGTTCTGGGAATTCTCGTGATTCTGGTTCTCGGCTTTATCATCTATAAGCAAAACGGCCATGATCCGGAAACAATTGCGGTGATCATACCGGATGTGGATGAGAGCGAGTGGTCAGCGTTTAAATACGGACTGAAAATGGCAGCACGGGAATATGATGCAGATGTTGTGATCATCAGTAAGGACAATATGGAAACCGCCAATGATGAGATTGAGATTATGAATCAGGAAATTGCAAAAGGAGCAGATGCGGTGATCGTAAAACCGATTGCAAACCGGGATGGGCAGCAAAAGCTAAAACAGCTGGAAAAAAGTGTTCCTATAATGGCCGTGGGAGATACATTTACCGAAGAACCGTCCGGATTGCATACAATAGAACCTGATCATTACCATATGGGTGCGGATCTTGCCCAAAAGCTTCTGGAAAATTACCGTGGAAATCTGATCGGGAAGAAGATTGGGATCTATTCGCAGCATGCCACTTCAGAAGCAGTGATAAAAAGAAAGAAGGGGATTTGCGATACATTAAAGGGGAGTGGCGCAGAAATTTTATGGTCTGTATCAAAAGAAAATGATTCGAAAGAGAAAATCAATTTACAGACACAAAGAAAGGTGGATATCGTGATGGCTTTGGATAATGCAAGCTTTGTGGAAGCCGGGGAGGCGGCAAAGGATAATGACCTGTATGGGGCGGTACTCTATGGAATTGGAAATTCAACGGAGGCAGTTTATTATCTGGATGCAGGATGGGCACAATGTCTGGTTGCTCCGGATGAGTTTGACGCAGGTTATGAAAGTGTTGCAGAACTTATTAAAAAACGACGTAATTTTTTCTATAAAATGAAAGACCGGCAGATTACATATACCGTTCTCACACGGGAGAATCTTTTTTCGGAGGAGAACCGGAATCTGCTGTTTACAATCAGCCGGTAAAATCAGGGGTTATCATGGATAAAAGAAAAATAAAAAACACTATGGCATTAATTGGTCTGATGGGAATTCTTTTGTATGGTGCATGTGGAAGCGAAAAAAAGGAAATACCGAAACAGATTTATATTGGTGTCGCATGTTATGACCAGAGAGATACCTTTCTGGGGGAGCTTCTGGAAGATTTTAAAAGGGAATGCAGGACACTGGAAAAAAGGGGATATGATATCAGCCTGACCATTATGGATGCTGCAAATTCGCAAAGAACGCAGGACGATCAGGTGCAGGAAATGATCGGCAATGGTTGTGATATTCTGTGCGTCAACCTGGCAGACCGGACGGATCCGTCACAGATTATTACAGCCGCACAGGAGCACGATATCCCCATTATATTTTTTAATCGGGAACCTGTGGAAGAAGATCTGATGCAGTGGGATCAGTTATATTATGTCGGAGCAGAAGCAAAACAGTCCGGACAGATGCAGGGACAGCTTGCAGCGGATTATATCAAAGAACATCCGGATGTGGACCGCAATCATGATGGGAAAATCCAGTATGTGATACTTGAGGGGGAAATGGGGCATCAGGATGCCATTATTAGAACGGAAAGCGTTGCGGAGAGCCTGAAAGAACAGGGGATTGCACTGGAAAAACTGAGTTATCAGATTGCAAACTGGAACCGTGTGCAGGCGCAGAACCGCATGATGCAGCTGATCGGACAATATAACAACCGGATGGAAGTTGTTCTTGCCAATAATGATGCAATGGCACTCGGTGCTATGGATGCTTATGAAAAGCTCGGGTATACGGAAACAAACCGGCCGGTATTTTTTGGAATAGATGGGACAAAAGAAGGGCTTGAAGCGGTAAAAGACGGAACACTTGCAGCAACCGTATATAATGATAAAGAAGGGCAGGCAGCAGCAATGGCAAATCTTGCATTTTCGATCGCTACAGAGGATGAAAATAATCCAAATCCGTTTAAAAATTATAAATATATATATCGCGCATATCAGAAAGTTACAAAAGAAAATGTGCAGACATTTCTGGAGAAAGAAGAATAAGGTACGCGATCAGAAAAAAGGAGAAACAGACATGAATAACTGGGAAAGAATGAAAGCCGGCAGACTCTACGA
>ERZ791615.914-NODE-914-length-10665-cov-2.9787_pt1 | contig 10665 bp, 9 predicted proteins | sample MGYA00510273_ERZ791615 | MGnify/ENA primary metagenome ERZ791615 (study PRJEB30046, sample SAMN00715185) | human gut metagenome | study: EMG produced TPA metagenomics assembly of the A metagenome-wide association study of gut microbiota in type 2...
ATTGCTCTGATGTCAGTTACTTCCTTCGTTGGATTGGAAAAAATGTTTCTGATCTTACACTTGAAGATGCGGAAAGTTTTCTTACTGCCAAACGTCTGGAAGGAAGGTCTCCTGAAACTCACAATCACTATCGGTCTGCAATAAAGTTCTTATATAAAAAGGTGCTGAAGACTGTCTGGGATGATGACACTGTTCCGGCTATGAAAAGAGAGCGAAATCTTCCTGCCGTTCTATCCCGCGATGAAATAAATGCAATCATTGACGCCACTCCGAATCTGAAGCATAAAGCGATTATTGCAACTATGTATTCTTCCGGATTACGTGTATCAGAGGTTGTTCATCTTCATTATGATGACATTTCACGTACCAACATGACAATTCATGTTCGTGAAACCAAAGGCAGAATTGACAGGTATACAATTCTGTCTCAAAAAAATTTAGACCTTCTCACAGAGTATTGGTACAAATGTGGTCGCCCTAAAGATATCCTTTTCCCAAGTTCCTGGTCCGGTGGATATCTTGATATAGCCAGTGTTAACCAGTTCTTTAAGAAAAGTGCTAAACTCGCCGGCATTAACCGTCATGTTTCCTCTCATGCGTGCCGTCATAGTTTTGCCAGCCACTTATTCGAAAGTGGCACAGATATAAAATATATCCAGTCACTTCTGGGACATGTTGATCCTCGCTCTACAGATGTTTACCTTCATGTGAGCAACAAGACACTTCTTGGGATCCGCAGCCCGTTCGACAACCCGGAAGGTGGTGAATCATGAGTAAGGATTGTACGATTCAGGATGTTTTTCATCGTTTTTATCCATCTTTTGAATCCACACATAGTATTTCTCCCGCTCAGCGAAAGGCCGCTTATCACATCATGAATTGCAAAACCGGTGCCTTTGGTGTGAATGTAAGCGTATGCGAGGACTGCGGCTGCATATCAGTCCACTATAACTCCTGCCGTGACAGGTGCTGTCCTATGTGTCAGGAGTTTCCAAAAGAAAAATGGGTAGATGCACGGCGGGAGGATATCTTAGATGCTCCTTATTTCCATGTGGTTTTTACAGTTCCGGAAGAACTCAATCCCATTATCTACAGCAACCAGAAATTCTTATACGCTGCTCTTTATCATGCGGCTTCAGATACTCTCAGTGAACTTGCTGCTGATAGTAAATATCTTGGGACTGATATCGGCTATATTTGTATCCTCCATACATGGGGAAGCACCATGAATTTTCATCCTCATATCCATGCGATTGTTCTTGGTGGAGGGCTGGATGTGAAAAATCATTGGAAAGACAATGGGAAAGAGTTTTTCCTTCCGATTAAGGTAATCTCAAAAACGTTTCGTGGAAAATACATGGCTGAACTTAAGCAACTCTGGGAAAATGACAGGCTTGAATTTCATGGATCGGCTGCACCTTACAAAAACTACTATACTTTCAAGGAATTGTTAAATACCTGCTATGCAAAGGAATGGATTCCTTATTGCAAGAAACCATTTGACGGTGCCGAATCTGTCATCAGATACCTTGGAAAATACACCCACCGGATTGCTATCAGCAACTACCGTATCAAAGACATGACAGAATCTACAGTTACATTTTCTGCTAAAGATTACAAAAACCAAGGGCTTTGGAAAGAGATCACCATATCCGGCGAGGAATTTATCCGTCGATTTTTAATGCATGTTCCTCCAAAACGTTTTGTACGTATCAGGCACTATGGTCTTCTTTCATCCAGAAATAAGAAGAAAAAGATTACCCTATGCAGAAACATCCTTGGTTGCAAAAAATATATTTCCAAGCTGAAAGATATGGATGCACCTGCCATTATCCGTCTTCTTTATAATAAAGATATATGCAAGTGCTCTTCCTGTGGTGGTAAGATTATTCCTCTGCCTACAGAACAACATTTTATAAAACCAAAACCACATATGCTCTGTTAACGTATCATAACTGTATATTTTTTTAGCTTCCTTAGGGAGGCTTATTTCTGGTGTCATAATACAGGACTGAATTATAAATTCTATGTGTTTCTATGTGTACACGCTATCCTATTATAAATAGAGTGTCAGAATTAAAAGTCCATATAGAGTTGACGCGCTTTGTTCAACCAGAAAAAATCGAAATTGATGCAAACGAAAGGGCAGTTAATGAAAAGTCTCAATACTGCTTTTTCGTTTGCACCACCTTCGATTCTTTCCTTAACGATTTGTTAAACTATCTATACAATACCATATCTCTTTGGCTAATACAATAATTGCATCGCTCCCGCTTATTCTCATCAATTCTGCAACTATTATATTGTGATATTATGCTTACTCTTAGGCTGTCTGTTCACTTTTCTTTGCGTGATACGCTTCACGTCTCATAGCCAGTGTTTTTTCATATCTTACTTTTGCAATAGGATCTCCGCTTAATGCATCGTCACGCATTTTTCTGTAGCTCTTCACTGTGGCTCTAACCTGATACTGTTTACGCTCTGCAAGCTGACTCTGTGCTTCCTGATCTCCGGCTTCCGCTCTGGCTCTCAAGGCTTCCATCTGCTCCTTTCTTCTTGCGGTATGCCGTCTGTTGTATTCTGCATTTCTCTCTTCCAAATATTTCGCATATTCAGGGTCATTTTCTGCTCTCTGCTTACGCTTTTCTGCTGATTTCCTTGAACGTTCTCTTGCAATAGCTCTACGCTCCTCAATCTCTCTGACGGCTTCCTGATTGCCTTTTTTCTGCCTGCTCCTTTAATTCTGCCAAAGCAATCTTTTTCTTCTTTGTAGCACGCTCCTGACGTTTCTTTTCCCTTTCCAATGCCAAGCGTTCTTTCTCTTCCATCTTCGCCCGATATTCAGGGTCAGACATTCTCAATTCTCGCATTTTTTCAGATCTCTTACGGTTGTTCTGTCTGCCTTTTTCAAGGATTGCTTTATATTCTGCCATAGCTTCATGTGTATTGTAAAAGACAAGCAGTTCGTCCTCATTTGCAATTCTTTTCCGTTTTGTCTTAAAATTATCCCTCGTTGTCTTCCCAAGAACGGTATGCCCCAAATACTCACGTCTATTCAAAATATAGCCCACTGTTGTAGCATTCCATGTATAAGGGTCATGGTAATTCGTACACTGGCAATCCTCAGGATGATTCTGTCTCGCATAAGCCGAAGGAATAAGGATTTTATCCTCTGACAAGGTATCTGCTATTGCGGTTGCACCCATTCCATCACAAGCAAGCTGAAAAATGCGTCTGACAACCGAAGCAGAAGCTTCATCAACATACAATGTCTGCTTATCCTCAGGCTTTCTGTAATATCCATAAGGCACTGCACCGCTGACACGTTTTCCGTCTCGCATTTTTGCCTTGAATACTGCCTTGATTTTCTTACTGGTATCTTTTGCATACCACTCATTCATGATATTCAGAAATGGTGTAAAATCATTATCTGCCGGATTGGCACTGTCAACTCCGTTATTTACTGCAATAAAACGGACATTTTTCTTAGGGAACATCATTTCCGTATAGAAACCTACTTGCAGATAGTTTCTGCCAAATCGGGACATATCTTTGACGATCACTGTTCCCACTCTGCCGGCTTCAATCTCTGTCAGCAAAGAATTGAATGCCGGTCTGTTGAAGTTCGTTCCTGAATATCCATCATCACTGAAATGCTGAATATTACCAAAGCCATGTTGCACTGCATAATCTTCCAGATACTTCTTCTGTGATGTACTCTGTAAAGGGTGGTTTCTGCCACCTGAATACATAACGGCTGGCGGCTCATTTGTGGTGAATGTATGCAGCCGAAAGGCGGTGGTCAATCAATAGAATCCAGTATTTTCTTGATGGGCACACAGTACAGAGTATGAAAAAGCTGCTGAAACTCTCCTTTTCTGGATTGTTCAGCAGCTTTTTATGTAAAATCCTTTGCAAATATATCTGCCCCCACGCAGGGTTCCTTGTGCTGAGCAAATCTGTTAGAATAATCGGAATAAGTCGAACAGAATTATTCTATTCTCACATCAACCTTTTCGATATGGACATAAACCATTGGTAGAGTAACGATTATTTGGTTTCTCGGCTTTCGGGTGTTCTCAACGTAATAGCATACACTGTTTCCGCTTTTCCATCGGTTATGTTTCCACCGTATCGGAATAGTTCTGGCACTTTAATCGGGGCTGAACTCCTTATCAGTGATAACATAATTAAATTCATTTGTGCCGAAGATTTCTTTATCTAAATCTGTAATGGTAAATGTAGTTCCATCAAATTTCATATTTCCGCTGGTGCTATCAATGGTTGTATCGTTTTCCACAGTATTCAGATAAGCAATCCGGTCTCTGCCATGCAGTTCATAGGCTTGCCAACCATCCACCCCCTGAAAATAGGCTGTAACCTTGGCAAATGGTTCATCATTCTCCTTTTTGCAAACGAGATAACTGCTGCTATCCTCAGATACCCATGTAGCAGTCATTCCCCAAGGACCTTCCTTGCTGACATATTCTCCGAATTCATGATTGTTTGTCCAGGTAATTCCCAGGTAAGTCATAAATCCTACAACTACCAAGACAGCTACCAGAGCTACTGCAAGGATAACACCAATTACAGTCTTAGTTTTCTTTTTCATCTGAATCACTCCTTCTTAAATTTGTCTGTTAAGAAATTTTTGATTTAGCTTACGCTCACATTATATCAATATTCAAAAGGATAGTCAATTTAATCCGTCTAAGGGCGCACTTACTCACCACTCAAAAGTGGGCGGTGCTACTGCCTGCGGCAGTCGTGCGCTCTCCGAGGGGGGGACGGTTGCCTTCTTCGGCAGGTAGCACTATGCAGCCAAGAGGGGTTGACACCCCTCTGTTTTTACAAAGCCGTATTGCAATGCGAAATATCCCCTTGACAAATCGACTCCTGGTTTGTTATGGAGTTGGATTCGCCCTGCATCTCATCATCACGGGACAGACGCTCGTAAAGTGCTGTTATTCTGTTATCTTTAGCCATTTTCTCAGCTCCTTTCATAATGCTAAAAAATAAGAACACACAGAAAACACTTCATTTTTTAATGACCTATTTTCTCTGTATTCTTAAAATCTACCCCTTATGGTATCTATACACTTAAAATTTAACATTTAGATACCACAAAGTCTCTATGAAATAAAAATTGCTTCTTCAGGTACCATTTTTTCAAATAATCGGTACCTGAAGAAGCAATTTTTCTCTTATAGGTGACATTCCTTTATTTTAGGCATTAAAAATAAAAAATATGTCACCTTAATCACTATTTTTTATCAATAGATCCCATTTACAGAATTTATGAAAATTGATCTTTTTCTTACACTTTTCCAATCCACAGAATTTGTAAGAATCGTTTTTACTTATAATTTTCCCAACCAACAGGAAAACACTTATATTTAAAACAGTTCCCTCATAGACTTACATAATCTTGTGAACCCAGCCTTCCGGTCCTTCAATCTCGCCCATCTGGATTCCGGTAAGTGTCTCACGCAGTTTCTTTGTGTATGGTCCCATTTCTTCCATTCCACTCGGGAAACAGATTTCTTTGCCATGATCAACAACCTTTCCGATTGGAGAAATAACGGCTGCAGTACCACAGAGTCCACACTCTGCAAAATCAGGTACTTCTGAGAATTTAACCGGTCTATGCTCTACTGGCATATGCAGATATTTCTCAGCAACAACCATCAGGGATCTTCTTGTAATGGAAGGTAAAATACTGTCTGACTTTGGTGTTACGAATGTTCCGTCCTTGGTAATGAAAATGAAGTTTGCTCCACCGGTCTCCTCTACATAAGTTCTTGTAGCAGGATCCAGATACATGTTCTCAGCATATCCCTGAGCATGTGCATCTACGATTGCATGTAAACTCATAGCGTAGTTCAGACCGGCTTTGATATGTCCGGTTCCGTGAGGTGCTGCACGGTCAAAATCGGAAACACGGATTGTAATTGGCTTTGCGCCGCCCTTGAAGTAAGGTCCTACCGGTGTAACCAGAATACGGAACTGGTACTCATCTGCCGGCTTTACGCCGATAACAGCGTTTGTAGCGATCATATATGGGCGGATATAAAGCGTTGCTCCGGAACCAAATGGAGGTACCCATGCTGCATTTGCCTTTACTACCTGCTCTACGGCATCTACAAAACGATCCTCCGGGAATACCGGCATCTCAAGTCTCTCACAGGAATCTTTCATACGGCTTGCATTTAAGTCCGGGCGGAAACATACAATATGTCCGTCCTCTGTTGTGTATGCTTTTAATCCTTCAAAACAGGACTGTGAATACTGGAATACACCTGCACACTCATTTAATGTAACGGTAGGATCTGTTACCAGTGCTCCATCGTCCCACTTTCCATCCTTGTAATTTGCAACATAACGGTAGTCTGTGGTCATGTAACCAAATCCCAGGTTACCCCAGTCAAGATTTTTTTTCTCCATTTTCATTTCCTCCATTTTCTATTCCAATTCAAGTGTTCTATAACTTTTCGTTATGGAATACTGGATGTACTATTATTTTTACATATTTTAGTACAATCTGAAGTATTTGTCTATAGATCTTATGAAATTTCTCTATCAAAAAAATTCATAAAAACCATAACCTGATTCCCTAAAGTCCCAGAAGTTCCATTGCTTCGTCCTTTAACTCCTGTGTGCGTTCTTTCAAAAGCAGAAGTTTGTTGTACTTATAATAGGCATCATTGCCACATTCACTGACAAATTTCAGACTGTAATAACCGGCCGAAAGTTCGGACAAAAAGATTACCATTTCCTGTCCCTCTCCAAATACCCGTGCAAGAAATTCAAATGCATGCGTCAGATGACGGCCTGCATCTGAAATTTCCTTCTGGCGGATCTGCTCCCTCTCATCAAACAGTTTCTTGACACATAAGAAATCTCCTTTTGCACGACCGGTTCCTTCGACTGCCAGTGCCATCAGGCAGTCATTCATTGCCTGAAGTGCCGCACACATGGCTTTTTCCTGTTCCCTGTCGATCATGCCGGCCTTTTTCCGGTGAGTGATCATGGTGTCATAAGAAGAAATCTGTCTTTCCAGAATTTCTTTTCCGCTTCCCACTCCTTCCTTCAGATCGCTCCGTAAAAATCCCAGCTGCTCAAAAAAAGCTTCCTGTGCAGCTTTTTTCCGGGAATAAGAAATGAATTCCTGTCCCAGGCTGTCCAAAAGCAGCCCAAGCAGACTCAGCTTCTCATCAAACGGTGCATTTTTGATCGTCATACTGTTTTCCGGTATGCTGCCCTCTAAAATTTCCGGTATACGGTAAATATTCTTATACTTATTGTACAGTTCATAATAAGCAGCAAAATCGCGGGCAATCTCCCCGTCCTGCAGATACTGCACAACAAAGTCATAGTCTATGGCAAATCCAAGCTGTTCATACACTTTCATGACCTGTGAGAGATCTTCCCATCCACGGGCGGTCACAAACCGTTTTCCATCCAGATCCGACACAACCGAATAGAAATTGTTCTTTTTAATCTCCAGATAAGAAAGAATTGCTCCATGAATCTGCGCTTTATAGGCATACTCTTTCCAGACAGAAAAATCTTCTTCTATATAAATCCGCTTGACACGGTCATAGGTAACAATGTCAAAATCGCGCACCGACTTGTTGTATTCCGGAGGATTTCCCGCCGTAACGATGACAAAGCCATCCGGTACCCTGTGATTTCCAAATGTCTTGTACTGCAGAAACTGCAGCATCGTCGGAGCCAGTGTCTCAGATACACAGTTGATTTCATCGAGAAACAGGATTCCCTCATGAATTCCGCTTTGTTCAATCTGATCATAAATTGAGGCGATAATTTCACTCATTGTATACTCCGTGACCGATACCGCTTCCCCATCATAGGTTTTCTTTGAGATAAACGGCAGTCCGATCGCACTCTGTCTCGTATGGTGTGTGATCGTATAAGAAACCAGATTGATTCCGCACTCCTGCGCCACCTGTTCCATAATTGCGGTCTTACCGATTCCAGGCGGCCCGATCAAAAGTACCGGACGCTGTCGTTCCACAGGAATTGCATACTCCCCGGTCTCATCTTTTGTCAGGTACGCCTGAACCGTATTTATGATTTCCTGTTTTGCCTGTTTGATGTTCATAAAATTTCTCCTTTATCTATCCTTTTGTATCCTCTGACAAATATAATTTCACTGCCCAGTCCGGCACTTTTATCGGCTCTCCCGAAAAAGTTTTCTGCGGTGTGTCATCCCCGTAAAAAACAAATACCGTCTGATAATCCGTCGGTTTTTTCGGATATTCTCCATACCCATCCGTAAAATACATCAGTCCTTTTAAGTTTTTGAGTTCCCCGCTGTTTCTTAATTTCTCTACATAGGAAAATACCGGCCGAAAATCCGTTCCATACCCTCCGGAAACGGAAAACTGCTCGGTATATTTCCCGATTTCATCCAGATTTTTGATTGGAATATCTTTTTGAATCTGGTTATCACATTCGATGATGCGGATATGCACTTTATGGAAAAAACTCTCTTGGTGCTTTAAAATTGCCCCCGTCTCATTCAAAAACTGCTGCACAAGTTTTTCCTTGCAGGAGGCCGAAGTATCGATTGCAATAACAAGTTCTTCGATCTTTTTTGCCTCCCGGAATTCGTTTTCCTCGATCAGAGGCATGTTTCCGTAATGCTGCAGTCCATACATGTAAAATCCGTAATCAAACGAATCCATATCCACGGAAACTTCTTCTCTCACAACTGCAAACCTCTTTAAAAATTCTTTGTAGCTTTTTCGCTCCCGGCTGCTCAGCTTTAACATCCATGCAAGCTTTCCCGCATCTGCCGCCGCGTCTTTTGCATAGGTTTCCATATCGCTTTCGATACGCTTTGCATGTTCTTTCCACTCGTCTTCCTTTGGATCGGTTTTTCCAAGCGGCGTTGCATCAGACGTTTTCTCCCCGGCATTTTCCTGCTGATCACTGTCCATCTGCGGATTCTCCTGCGGCACCGGGGGCTGGTTTTTATTCTGCTCCTGCGGCGGTTCTTTCTCCATGCGCTGCCAGAAACTGTGGTCACAGAGCAAAAATTCCTGCCGGAGGGATTCTTCCAGATATGGATCGCGTTTGCGCAGCATAAAATACTGGTACAGTTTTTCCGCTGTAAGCACTGAAACTTCCTTTTCCAGTTTTTCATACCACTCCTGCCGGAAATCCGAAGTCACACGCAAAATGGTCGGATAATCCATGGAATCCACCACCGATTCCACTGCAATATCGCAGCAGAGATCCCACAGCTGTGCATCCTCGTGCTGTTTTGCGGAAAACATATGCCGGAACAGACAGTGCATGAGCATATGCATATATGTCCGATTTAAAATTTCCGGCCGTTCAATATAAGTCTGCAGCAGATAGGTCGGATTGAACCGGATATATACCGCATCCGTGCCTACCGTTCTCGTCGACAGATCCATGGCAAATCCCAGACTTCCGAGTGCCGGTCCCATAAACCGCATCGACAGATACAGTTCTGTCCTGACACTGTTTAATATTTTATTTCCGGTTGCTTCCAGTTGTTCCCTTGTCTTCATCGTTCTCCTTTTCCTACCAGTCCAAAGACATGGTAGATGCTTTCTTCTTTCCGAAATTACTCCGCTGATATTCCATCAGTATTGCTGCAATCTGGCTCATCTTTTCCTCCGATGCCAGCGGAAGGGCATCGGCAAGTGCCGCTTCCGGAATCAGGCAGGAGGCACAAAGATAAGAAATCTCTTCCACCTTATTCTCCGGAATCAGCACCTTAAGGATCACCTCTGCATTCTGCTCCAGATACTGTTCGTATTGTTCCCGCAGATGGTTCTCCAGCTCAACCGGATACATCAGCCGATCACAGGCGATCTCAATTGCCGTGCGATAATCATCATTTACCACCTGCGAAAACAGACGGTCATACGCCAGCAAATCCACGCCTTTTCTTGTGACACATTCCCGGTACGGATACCCGCTTCCCTCAATCTTGTGATGCAGAACCCGAGCCTCCACATCTTCCACAAAATTGTATACATATGCCGGAAACGTCAGCTGCAGCCCACATGGCTCTATGCGAAAATGCAGCCTGCGGTCGGTATCTGCCAGAAGTTCTTTCATCACCGAATAGTCTCCCCTAAGCTGCGTCAGCTTCACTTCTTCCAGACAGTGGCACTGCTTGATCACGCCGTCATAATAGTCTTCCACACTGTCGTACAACGAAATGCTTTTGAGTTTTTTACAATTGTAAAATGCATATCTTCCTAGCGTTTCCACCGTCTTTGGAATACTTACACTCTCTAAATCTTCCCTTGCGGAAAATGCATTTTTGCCGATCGTTTTCACCGGACATCCATCCACCTGATCTGGAATGACCAGATGTCTTACGGTTCCTTCATACCCGGTAACGGTAATTGTATGTTCTTTTGTTGTTTCATATTGCAATGCCATATGGATACTCCTGCATCTGTTATGCCCTATTCTGATATACGCTTTTTAATTCCCCGATAAAATACAAAGACCCCAGCGCAATCGTCTTTTCTTTTGGTGTTAAAAGTTCCGGAATCTCTGCAACCTTTGTAATTGCGTGTGCAGACACCCCTTGTTTTCTGATATCTTCTGCCAGTGTTTCCCCTTGCAGTGCCCGTGCACTTTCTTGTGTTG
>ERZ791615.938-NODE-938-length-10449-cov-2.37416_pt1 | contig 10449 bp, 6 predicted proteins | sample MGYA00510273_ERZ791615 | MGnify/ENA primary metagenome ERZ791615 (study PRJEB30046, sample SAMN00715185) | human gut metagenome | study: EMG produced TPA metagenomics assembly of the A metagenome-wide association study of gut microbiota in type 2...
GTTTGACCTCGCGCTCTATCGCCTTGAGCTCATCGCCCGAGAGAGCGGAGAAATGGGTGAAGTCGAAGCGCATCTCCTCGCTGTTGACAAGCTGTCCCGCCTGCTCAACATGGCTGCCGAGGTGCTTTCTCAGAGCCGCCTGGAGCAGATGAGCCGCGGTATGGTTGCGGCGGGTCGCCTCGCGCTTTTCGACATCTATCTGTGCGTGGACTTTATCGCCGAGAGCGATGCTGTCGCCGCTTATAAATCTTGCAATGTGGAGCACAACGCCGTCGGGAGTCTTGCCTGTTGCGGTAACCTCGAGGGTTGCATTATCGGTCTTGATAACGCCGGTGTCGCCCGCCTGTCCGCCGCTCTCGCCATAGAACGGGGTCTTGTCAAGCACAACAACCACCTCGGAGTCCGCGGTTGCGAACTCGTCACGCTCGCCGTTTGTGACTATCGCCTTTATCTCGGCGTCGCAGGAATAATCGGTATAGCCGACAAACTCGGTGGCTCCGACATCCTTGAACGAAACGTTGCTGTCCTTCCACGCCTGAGCTCCGGCATCCTTGCGCGCCGCACGCGCCGCCGCTCTGCTCTGAGCATAGAGGCGGTCATACTCGTCGATATCAACGCTCATGCCGCGCTCTTCGAGCAGCTCTTTTGTCAGGTCTATCGGGAAGCCGAAAGTATCCTGAAGCTTGAAAGCATCTGCGCCGCTGAGCACCTTGGAATCGCTCTGAGCGATAATATTCTCAAGCAGATTGAGACCTGTGTCTATAGTCTTATTGAAGCTCTCCTCCTCAGCTTTGATGACCTTTACAATAAGATCATGCTTCTCGACGAGGTTCGGATAGGCTGTTGCATTCTCTTTGATAACGGTCTCGCACACTTTGTAGAGGAAAGTGCCGTCGATACCTAAGAGTCTGCCGTGGCGAGCCGCTCTTCTGAGCAGGCGGCGAAGGACATATCCTCTACCCTCGTTTGAAGGCATAACGCCGTCGCCGATCATGAAAGTGGTGCTTCTGATATGGTCGGTAATAACACGCAGGGAGACATCCTTTTTCTCGTCCTCGTGGTACTTGACGCCCGCTATCTGCATGATGTGCTTCATGATGTTCTGGACGGTGTCGACCTCGAAGAGGTTGTCCACGCCCTGCATGATGCAGGCGAGGCGCTCAAGACCCATACCGGTATCGATATTGCAGCTCTTGAGGCGGGTATAGTTATTGTTGCCGTCGTTATCAAACTGGGTGAAAACGAGGTTCCAGAACTCAACATACCTGTCGCAGTCGCATCCGACTCCGCAGGTCGGAGAACCGCAGCCGTACTTCTCGCCGCGGTCGAAATAGAGCTCCGAGCAGGGACCGCAGGGGCCTGCTCCGTGCTCCCAGAAGTTATCCTCTTTGCCGAGGCGAACCATATGGTCGGGCGAAACACCGAGCTCCTTTGTCCAGATGTCATACGCCTCGTCATCGTCCTGATAGACGCTGATATATATTTTATCTGCGGGCATCTCGAGCACCTTCGTGCAGAACTCCCACGCCCAGGCGGTCGCCTCATGCTTGAAATAATCGCCGAACGAGAAATTGCCGAGCATCTCGAAGAAAGTGCCGTGACGCGCGGTGATTCCGACGCGCTCAATATCGGGCGTTCTGATGCACTTCTGGCAGGTTGTGACGCGGGTTCTCGGCGGTGTCAGCTCGCCTGTGAAATATTTCTTGAGCGGTGCCATGCCGGCGTTGATGAGAAGCAGGCTCTTATCTCCCTGAGGCACAAGCGAAAAGCTCGGCAGACGAAGATGGCCCTTGCTCTCGAAAAAGCTCAGATACTTCTCTCTGAGTTCATTGAGTCCCGTCCATTCCATGATAAACAACTCCTTAAAAAATAAAAATAGATGCCGTTCTGCCCGGGACGGCCGAAGCCGCGGTACCACCCGGATTGCACAAAACTGCACCCCTCTGCTGCCCTTAACGCAGGCTACGCCCGTTCAACGCGGGAGGCTCCGAGCCGGCTGCCGCACTTCCTGACACGGCGCACCTCACAGCGGCATAATGCCGGCGCGCCTCTCTGCGAGCGGAATAAACGGCTCTGCTCTTCACAGCCAAAAATATTTACTCAAATATTCTACTCTTAATTTTCCCCGATGTCAATGTTTTAGCCGTAAATCGCGGAGAAAATATCGGGAGCGGCGAATAAGAATACCTGTCCACGGGAGCTATGTATCTGCGGACGGGTGTTCTTTATATCACAAAAGCGGAGAACCCTCTTGAGCTCTCCGCTTTGTTTACGTTACTATACTTCTATCAATAATATCGATATCCGGCGAGCTTCTGCGCGGCCTGGGCACGGGTTATAGATCTTTTGATAATCATAAACTTGTTCTCAAGAGCAAGATTGAACGACATTGAAACGGTCTTTACTACCCTCTTCAGGTTGAAATCGACCTTTGCGGAGAAGCGAATCATCGCAAGGCCGAAGTCGGCGACGCTTACTTCGCTGTCCGGCTCAAACTTGCCATCGGACGCTTTGACTATTCCGTTGCTGACAGCCCACACCGCGGCTTTGAACGCGGGAGTCGAGCTGTCGAGATCGGCAAATGAAATGTTCTCGGTATTGACCTCGGGCGAGCCGGCCATGCCGTAAAGAGCCTGAACAAGAGCCGACTTTGTCAGCGCGGAATCGGGGCTGAACTGCGTCTCGGAAGTGCCCGCCATGTAGCCTTTTCTGTACATAAACTCGATTGCATCGTAATACTCCGAATCGGACGCGACATCCGTAAACGGGAAGTTTGCATCGGGCAGAGCGTCAAGGATTCTGTCGGCGATATGTCTGTGACCCGCTGCGGTCGGATGGTATGTGTCGCAAGTCGTGCCCGTTGTATCGACAAAGATATAGCCGTATTTCTCGGCGCCCTCTTTCATCGGCTTTTTTTTCCGATCCACGGCCCTTTCCTGCCAGATCGACGACCATTTGTCCGAGATTGATGCTCTGGCTGTCATCCTTGCTCTCCTCGGTGTCTGTCGCTCCGTCGTCGCTCTTGACGCTCGTGTCGAACATTCCGATAACCAGAAGCTGAACATCGGGATTCAGAGCATATATATCCTCAATGACATGGTTCCAGTTCTCAAAGAAGTTTTCGACCCCGTATTTAAGCGCACGTGGGAGAACTCTGATAAGCTCGGGCATTGCGTCGGTAATCTTAGCGAGCTCAACTATTTTGTCGAGCTTATCGTTGACTATGCCGTTCTCCTTGAGAAGATCGCGCAGAGCCTTGACATACTTGCTGCAAGTGCCCTCTTTTTCGAGAATATCGGCGATGACCCATGTGAGATAAGTGCCGAAATCGTTTCCGCCGACACCGAGGGTAATAAGACCCGCCTGTGAAATTGCGCGGCGATACTCGGGGATCCTCGATTTCATGACCTCGGGGTTATGAGAATCGTGGAAAAGATAATCGTCGCCCGGATAATCGTCCTCGAGCATATAGCGGATATCTATCGTCCTGAAACCGGGGCAGGCCATCGGAACATAATTCACTCCGAGAGCATCGGCAACATACGCGCCGTATGAATTTTCAACGCGCTTGAACTCAGAATCCACATACACAAGGTCGTTGTGACCGCTGGCGACACTGTCGCCCAGAAGCACATATGTGCCGTAATCATAATACTTCTTTGCGTCTGCACTCTCTGTGCCGTTCGCGGCGAAGCAGACCGCGGAGCCGAAGGCCAATACGCATGTGAGAATCACTGCGACCGCCCTGCTTATAAACCTTTTCATTTCGATCCTCCTATCAAAATAGATAAAGCCGCACAGTCAAGACAACTGTACAGCTTTAAAGTAGCACAGATTTTTTTGAAAATCAATGCCTGAGGGCAAAAAAGTAAATTATCCTAAATCAGTAGGCATTGTTTTAAAAAAGTGCGGTCATCCGCCAAATTTACAGGGCTTATTCATCGGCTTATTCCGATTATATGTTTCTCCGCTTCAACGCTGATATGAGTATAAGCTTTTATCTCTTTTGTTTGCAGGTCAAAGACAACGACCGCCTTATCCACACCAAGAATCATTTTGCCATTCTTTACAATCATATTGAAAACGAGATAAAATCCACAATCAAATTCCGTCTTTGCATCGATTCCGTTTTCCGATATTTCGAGCAAAATTGATTTGAGCTTTTCGCCGCCGCTCTTTGCGCTGACGCTGCCGGAAACGAGTATATATGCCCGCTCTCCGGTCGCATACCGCGCTTTAAAATCCAGATTTTCATCGCTGAATATTTTATGATGTTTGCAGTCGCGGTCTATCTAACTGATAATAAAAGCAATTTAGAATTAACCATCGAAAATGCCCAATTGGAGAAGGAAAACAATTCACTTAAAAATGAAAACAAACTTCTTAAAGCTGTTATCAATAAGGTATCTGACTTTATCGAGAAACACAATATGCCTGAGCCACTAAAAAGAGGATTAAAAGAAATAATAGACAGACTCACTTCATCAAAAGCAACCGAGTCGAGGTATGCATAGATAACCATCCGTGTTTCATTTTGGAAGCCTTTGTGGCAAAATGGAAAGGTCAAAAAGCATTATATCTTTTTCCGAGTATTTTTAACCTAAGAGGGTTACATCTATTTACGACGCAGAAAATTTTTTAAACCTTTCGATAAAGGAGTCTTGACTTTCAATAGCAAAAATGATATCATTATATCAAGATTTAATGATATCATTTGGAGGTGCAATGTTTGATTAAAGAGAATAAAGCGAATCGAACAAGACAAGTCCAATTCCGAATGGACCCAGATAAAGTAAAACGTTTGCTTGCAGCCATTGCCTATGATGACAATATGCATAGTATGGCAGATTTGTTTAACAACGCGGCTGATGAATACTTAGAAGAACACAAAGAAAATGGAGAGAAGAACAATGGCTGAAACCAAAATAATAGTAATACCCGAGGGTAAAATTTGCGACTATGTTGATGGAAAATTTCGTAATGATACGCCTGAAGAATATGTAAGGCAAACCATCGAAAAACGACTTGTAAATGAACATAAGTATTTGCCCAAGCAGATTAAAATCGAATATACTCTACAACTTGGTTCTCGTAAACCACGTGCCGATATTGTTATTTTCGATAAAGACTGTACCGAACGAACACAGGAAAATGTCAAGTTGATAATTGAATGTAAAAAAGAAACTGTTGAAGCACGCAATGCCAAAGATGGTGTTGAACAATTAAAATCATATATGTCTGCTTGCCCAAATTGTGAGTGGGGCATGTGGACAAACGGGAAGCAAAAAGAAGTATATCGAAAATATGTCAATGATAAAGGTCAAATTGATTTTATGGATTATAATGATATTCCTTCTGCCGATGGCAGTTTGGATGATATCAATCGACCTAAAAGAACATCTTTGAAAAATGCTTATGATGATAATTTGTTGTTTGTTTTTAAAACCTGCCACAACCATATCCACGTTAATGATGGCTTACAAAAACAACCGGCATTTTTTGAACTTTTAAAAGTTATTTTCTGTAAAATAGAAGATGAGCGCAACATACCCAATCCTTTAGAGTTTTACACTACATCAGAAGAGCGTTCAAATCCAGACGGTCAGCTTACGGTAAAAAAGCGCATATCTAAGATTTTTGAAAGAGTTAAGAAAAAGCACGGAAAGATATTTGATTCTAACGATGAAATCAAGCTTGCTCCACGTAGTTTAGCGTATATAGTTAGTGAACTTCAAAAATATAGTCTTCTTAACACTAATATCGACATTAAAGGGAAAGCATACGAAGAAATCGTTGGTGCTAACCTTCGTGGTGATAGAGGTGAATTCTTCACGCCTCGTAATGTTATGAAGATGGTTGTTGAGATGATAAATCCTAAGATGGACGAAAGAGTTCTTGACAGTTCTTGTGGCACCGGAGGTTTCTTGGTTACTGCAATGACACACGTTATTGCCGATTTGGAAAGGGAATTTTCTGCGCAAATTGGCCGTAATAAATGTGATTGGGATGGTGATTCTATTAGAGCATTTAATGACCGCATATCCGATATGGCTTCACATTACTATTTCGGGTTTGATATTAACCCGGATCTCGTAAAAGCAACCAAAATGAATATGGTTATGAATAATGACGGTAGTGGCAATATACTTCAGACTAATTCGCTTTTGCCTCCACACGAATGGACGGATGAATTCCGCACAAAATTAGCTGATGCTATCGGTGTTGATAAGAGTGAAATAAGAAATCATAATACTATTGCTTATTTTGATGTGATTGTTACAAATCCGCCATTTGGCAGCAAAATACCTGTGAAAGATAAAAACATATTGGAACAGTTTGAACTTGCTCACATTTGGGAAAACGACAAAAAGACAGGCACCTGGACAATGACAGAACGATTGCAGTCATCTGTACCGCCTGAAATTTTGTTCATTGAACGCTGTACTCAACTACTCGTAGATGGAGGCAGAATGGGAATTGTTCTTCCAGACTCGATTCTTGGTTCTCCTGGACTTGGATATATTCGTGAATGGTTGATAAAGAATCATCGTATTGTAGCAAGTATAGATTTAAACGCTGATACTTTTCAGCCTCGTAACGGCACGCAGACATCTGTTCTTTTCTTACAAAAGAAAACGAAGCAACAGAAAGATTCAGAGGAAAAATCAGGGAAAATGGCTGATTATAACATCTTTATGGCTATGGTTGAAAAAGTGGGTCACGATAAACGAGGAAATCCAATTTTTAAGAGAGATAAAGAGGGTAACGAAATACTTGTTCCGGATACTAACAGCGTTCTTGTGCTAGGAGATACAGGTACCGGCGAACGCACTGTATCTCATCAGCAAAAAAAGAAAGTTGAGGATGACCAAACACCTGATGTTCCCGAGATTTTCGCAAAATGGAAGCAACAGGAGGGAATAGCGTGGTAAACAGTAATTTGGCACACAAATTAGATAATGAAAATGCTATTGACGTTGAAACGAATGATATACCATTGAAATGGTGTTCAGTGTCTTTGTCGGATGTTATTTTTCGTGGTAAACGTCTTGAAGCAAGTGTTTTCGATGTAGAGGCAATACAAGCATTAGCGCTGATTAATAATGGCAAATATAAAACGGTACCATTATACGGAGATCAAGGAATTGTCAACAAAGCACATTACGGCAATAGATTAAAAAGGAACTATGTAACACCTGAACACGAGAACAGCATAGGATTTATCGGTAGTTCTGAAATGTTGGACATATATCCAAGACCTGTAAAATTTATGGTTGATGGAGAAAAAGTTCACGACTTGCACGTCAAAGAGGGAACCGTTCTGTTATCCCGTTCTGGAACAATAGGCAATGTAACTTTTGTAAATAATACACTTTCAAAATTTCTTGTTAGTGAGCATGCAATTCGTTTGGAATGTACAGATAATTCTGGTTATGTATATACATTTCTAAAAACTAAAATCGGCAAAAAATTAGTTTGCTCAAATATTTACGGAGCTGTTATTCAGCAAATAGAACCAGCGCACCTGACAATGGTACCTGTGCCTGATGCACCAAAGGAAATCAAAGAAAGAATACATAATCTTATTGTCAAATCTTTCAAATTGCGTGATGAATCAAACGAATTGATTGACCAAGCGACAACCTTACTTATTGATGAATTGAAGTTGCCTCCTATAAGCGAATTCAAACAAAATAATATTAAAAATTCAGCAAATGTAAATGCATTTAGCATCAAATTAAGTGACTTGAATGGTCGTGCAGATGCATCTTATCACCTGCCGATTGTTGACGCTATTATTAAGCACTTAGAACAATATTCTGCTGAAGTGACTACAATCGGTGACAATCGCATTAGTTCTGATGTAATATTACCTATGCGCTTTAAACGTGTTTATGTAGAAGAAGGATACGGAAGAGTACTGTTGGGTGGAAAGCAATTATGTGAGCTTGACCCATCAGTAAAAAAGTATTTATCACAATCAAAGCTTAATAAAATCATATCAAAACTTGAAGTGGCTCAAAACACGACACTTATCACTAGAAGTGGCACTATTGGAAGAATAGCTTTAGTACCTAAACATTGGGAACATTGGATTCCTTCCGATCATATAATTCGTGTTATTCCTGCTAATAATGGCATTGCTGGTTATTTAAATATTTTTCTATCCTCTGAATACGGACAACGGTTAATAACCCGTTTTACCTATGGATCTGTAGTTGATGAAATAGATGATAACCACGTTAGACAAATCGTTATTCCGTTGTTAAAAAATAAAGATGTTCAGAAAAAAATCAATGATTTGGCTTTAGAAGCTAGCCAAAAACGCTATGAAGCATATATGTTAGAGCAAGAAGCCTTGAAAATCATGAATGAGGAAGTAATATACGCAAAGTGATTTTACAGGTCTTAGGGTGTCCCTAACGAGGTGTTTGGTAGTGTAGCTGTCCGAACACACTGCTTGCTGAGTTGGTTCAAAGCGGGCAAGCTACCGTTTGGATATCCAAATGGTCTGCTCGCTAAGATTATACAAACAGTTTTCATTGGCATTTTTATAATTGTGTTTTGTGGTGAAAAAAGAAAAACATAAAAACGACACGAGTTTATGGATTTAACAGAGCGGGACAAAATATTTCCGCTGCAATGAATTCTGCCGTGGACAATTTAATTGAATCCGGTTGTGTTGAGGAAATTGAGGGTAAACTGAGAATTAAGCAGTAATTTTAACAAATTATTATAGTAATAGCAAATCTCCGTAGAGCAATCTGCGGAGATTTGCTTTGTTCAAAAGGTCTCCTTAAATAAAGAGGTGTATTTGAAATATAGACTATAAGTTCTGACTGTTAGGTTAATATCGGATGTTCGGGTATACATTATTCAAAAAGATATGTAGAAAAATAAGTGATATTATAAAAAGATTTGATGTTATACAGAATAAAATATCCCTCACAGAATCAACTGTGAGGGGTATTATCATATCATATTGAAATGTTTTAAGGCGTCCATAATGGCGTTCTCTTTTTCTGGAGGGCAGTTGGGGGCTTTGCTGTTTTGACTCTTTGGCTTATTGTATGCCTCGCCGACATCGAGTCCGCACTTGCGTTTAACCTGTGAAATGTTGAGAGTTGATACCTTTAAGCCGTGCTTATGAAGAACGTAGGATTTAATCTCTTCGTAAGTCCCGTGAGTCTTTAACGAGCCAAGCTCAAGCTCTTCCGGTCTAACCTCTATAACAACGTGTTCTTTGGTTGATATGTTCCTGACCAATAACGCAACAGTCTCCACATGATTCGTATGCGGGAACATATCGACGGGCTGAATCTTTTCGACTTTATAGCCGCGCTTTGTCAGAAAGCGCAGGTCGCGCTGCTGGGTCTCGGGGTTGCAGGAGATATAGACCACCTTTTTTGGCGCGAGGGTCACAAGCGACGACAGGAAGCACTCATCGCTTCCTGCGCGCGGCGGATCCATAAAAACTATGTCCGCTTTCTCCCCGTCCTGCACCATGCCGAGCATAAACTCGCCTGCATCGTCGCAGAAGAATCGGACGTTCTTTATCCCGTTGCGTTTGGCGTTGGCTATGGCGTCATGGACGGCGTCGCGATTGAGCTCAACGCCTATTACCTCGCCCGCCCGCTTCGACGCGACGAGCCCTATTGTGCCGATACCGCAATAGGCATCGATGACCTTTTCGCTCCCGGTCATGCCGGCATATTCCATCGCTGTGTTATAAAGCACCTCGGTCTGCACCGGGTTTATCTGATAAAATGAGCGCGGAGATATCCTGAATGTAAGTCCGCAAAGCTCATCCTCGATTTTGCCCGTGCCGTAGAGCACATTCTCGCGCTCACCGAGCACAAGGCTCGTCTGATACGGGTTTATGTTATGGACTATCGTTGTTATGTCGGGATGCTCCTTGCGAAGAGCTTTTACGAAGTTGTTCTTCGCGGGAAAAATCGGACCTGAGGGCTATACTTTAATAGGACGATAAAATTAACTGTCCTAAATTGAAAATACATAAGGAAGGAGGTTAAGAGAATGTCAAGGACTTCAAAGATTACGGCACTTTACGAGAGATTATCAAGAGATGATGATTTGAATGGCGAGAGTAATTCTATTACCAATCAGAAAAAATATCTTGAAGATTATGCCCGTAGGAATGGCTTTGAGAATATCCGCCATTTTACTGACGATGGTTTTTCGGGTGTGAATTTCAATCGCCCCGGCTTTCAAGCGTTGATAAAAGAAGTTGAAGCAGGCAATGTCGGAACATTGATTGTTAAGGATATGAGCCGATTAGGGCGAAACTATCTGCAAGTCGGATTTTATACGGAAATTCTGTTTCCGCAGAAAGATGTCCGTTTTCTTGCAATCAATAACAGCATTGACAGCAACAATGCTTCGGATAATGATTTTGCTCCGTTTTTGAATATTATGAACGAATTTTAT
>ERZ791615.947-NODE-947-length-10382-cov-4.02886_pt1 | contig 10382 bp, 5 predicted proteins | sample MGYA00510273_ERZ791615 | MGnify/ENA primary metagenome ERZ791615 (study PRJEB30046, sample SAMN00715185) | human gut metagenome | study: EMG produced TPA metagenomics assembly of the A metagenome-wide association study of gut microbiota in type 2...
TGGGGCAACATCCTCGCCATGATAATAGTGGTGGCGGGTGTGTGCTGGGGTACGAGCTTCGCCATCGACATCTACACCCATCATGGCGAGTCGGTGGCCATTCCAAATATCAAGCAAAAGTCGTTTGCCGACGCCGAGCACATTCTTGCCGACGCCGGTCTGTCTGTTGTGGTCAGCGACACGGGCTATGTGAAATCGTTGCCGCCCGACTGCATCTTGGAGCAGTCGCCAGCGGCTGGCTCGCATGTGAAGACGGGACATGTTATCTATGTCATCGTCAACGCATCGCGCTCACCCGAAATATCCTTACCCGACATCATAGACAACAGTTCGCTGCGCGAGGCGATGGCAAAGCTTACGGCCATGGGCTTCAAGCTCACGCAACCTCAGTTTGTGCCTGGCGAGAAAGACTGGGTCGTGGGTGTTGTGGCTGGCACACGCCAACTGCAAGCTGGCGACAAGGTGGCCGTGGACACGCCCATCACCATTCAGGTGGGTAACGGACAGCTCAGCGCCGATGACAGCATCAACTTCATCGACAATGCCATCGACAGCGAAGACTTCATTGAGGAAGGTGGCGATGTGGACGATTTTCATGAGGTCACAGGTGAGCATGAGATGATTGTGGAATGATATAACAAGCAAAAGAGAGAGAAGAAAAGGGAAACATGACACATTATACAAACGACATAGAAGAGATTGACGACCTGCTTGGTGAAGGCCAGCTCGGTGAAGGCCAGCCCGGCGAAGACGACCAGCTCGGTGAAGACGAAGACCAGCAGCTATACGAGCATTTCCGCTTCGAGGCAGACCCCGGTCAGCAGCCCATGCGCGTGGACAAGTTCATGTGTGAGAAGCTGCAACACTCGTCGCGTAACCGCATACAGAAGGCTGCCGATGCCGGATTCATACACGTCAACGACAAGCCGGTGAAGAGCAACTATAAGGTGCGCCCCGGCGATGTGGTGACGCTGATGCTTGACCGTCCGCGCCATGAGTCGAAGATTGAGGCAGAAGACATTCCCCTCAACGTGGTCTATGAAGATGCGGAGCTGATGGTGGTGAACAAACCCGCAGGACTGGTGGTTCATCCAGGCGCAGGCAACTTTCATGGCACGCTCGTCAACGCTGTGGCGTGGCATCTGAGAGATCTGAAGAGCTATGACCCTAACGACCCGGAGGTGGGACTCGTTCACCGCATAGACAAAGACACCAGCGGTCTGCTCGTCGTGGCAAAGACCCCGCAGGCGAAGACAAGTCTCGGATTGCAGTTCTTCAACAAGACCACACACCGTAGCTACAACGCGCTGGTGTGGGGCAATTTCACCGAAGACGAGGGACGCATAGAAGGCAACATTGCACGCGACCCGAAAGACCGCCTGCGCATGACGGTCATGTCACCCGACTCGGGCATAGGCAAGCCTGCCGTCACCCATTGGCGCGTGATAGAACGTTATGGCTATGTGACGCTCATTGAGTGTATTCTCGAGACAGGACGCACGCACCAGATCCGTGCACACATGAAGCATATCGGTCATCCGCTCTTCGGCGATGAACGCTATGGCGGCTGCGAGGTGTTGCGCGGCAACCGCTCCACAACCTACAAGGCGTTCATACAAAACTGCTTCAAGCTCTGCAACCGGCAGGCACTACACGCCCGCACGCTCGGCTTCATACACCCCACAACCAAGCAGCAGATGGACTTCACGTCTGACCTCCCAGCTGACCTTGAGGCGCTCATAGAGAAATGGCGTGCCTACGTCAAGGGAACAACCAACGACACGTTTGCCTAAGGTGCGCTTCTTTGCAACACACCGGCTTGAATTAGATTATCGAACATAAAGAAAGTATTCAAATAAAAAAATGGAAACGCAAAAAAGAAACATTGCCATCGTCTGTGGTGGCGACTCGTCAGAGCAGTATGTGTCCATGCGCTCGGCACAGGGACTCTACTCTTTCTTCGACAAAGAACGCTACAACATATATGTGGTGGACGTGAAAGGACAAGACTGGCACGTCGACCTGCAGAACGGCGACACGGCCAAAATTGACAAGAACGACTTCTCGTTCAAAATGGACGGCAAGACCGTGACCTTCGATTATGCTTACATCACCATCCACGGCACACCGGGAGAGAACGGTCTGATGCAGGGCTATTTCGAGCTGCTGCACATCCCTTACAGCACCAGCGGCGTGCTCGTTGAGGCTATGACCTTCGACAAGTATGTGCTCAACAACTATCTTCGCGGCTTCGGCGTGAACGTGGCAGAGAGTGTGCTCCTGCGTCGCGGCGAGGAAGAGAAATATAGCGACGAGGAGATAGAGAAGCGCATCGGCATGCCTTGTTTCGTGAAACCGGCAGCCCACGGCAGCTGCCTTGGCGGGGCGGAACGGAAAAACCCCGCTCAGCTCGCTCCTGCCCTGCGCGTGGCGTTCATGGAGAGCGACGAGGTGATGGTGGAGAGCTTCATGAAAGGCACAGAGATAAGCATCGGTTGCTACAAGACCAGAGACAAGGCGGTGGTGTTCCCCGCCACAGAGGTGGTGACCAGCAACGAGTTCTTCGACTACGATGCCAAGTATAACGGCCAGGTGCAGGAGATCACTCCCGCCCGTCTCTCACCCGAGACCACAAAGCGTGTGGAGGAGGAGACAAGCCGCATCTACGACATCTTGCATTGCAACGGCATCATCCGTATCGACTACATCATTTCCAAGGATGCCGACGGCAACGACAAGATCAACATGCTTGAGATCAACACCACACCTGGCATGACAGCTACCAGCTTCATTCCCCAGCAGGTGCGTGCCGCAGGTCTTGACATCAAGGACGTGCTCACCGACATCGTGGAGAACCAGTTCTGACTTTTATAAAAGACATTGAGCTATGGATAAAGAATTATTGAAGCCCTTCGACGCCATCAGACCCTTCGAGCCCGAAGAGCTGCCAGAGGTGTTTGAGCGTCTGCTCGGCAATGCACAGTTTGCACAGGTCGTGGCTTATGTGTTTAAGGACGTGCCTTTCGACATGCTGGCACAGAAGATGCGGGCATGCAAGACCAACCTTGAGTTTCAGGTAGCTTTCTGCTATCCTTTCATAAAGGGGTTGTTGCAGAAGGCCAGTCTCGGCTGCGACATGAATGTCGATGCCATAGACATGGAGAAGCGTTACACCTTTGTAAGCAACCACCGCGACATTGTGCTCGACTCGGCTTTGCTTGACGTGCTGCTCGTCGACGCCGGTTGCAAGACCACATGTGAGATCGCTATCGGCGACAACCTGCTCTCGCTGCCGTGGGTCAAGGATCTTGTGCGCATAAACAAGTCGTTCATCGTGGAGCGTAGCGTGTCGCTGCGACAGATGCTGCTGTCAAGCAAGCGACTGTCTGATTATATGCACCTCGTCATAGCTCAGAAGCACGACAACGTGTGGATAGCACAGCGCGAGGGACGCGCCAAGGACTCAAACGACCGCACGCAAGAGTCGATCATCAAGATGATGGTCATGGGCGGCGAGGGATCGCTCGTTGAGCGCTTGAAGGGTCTGCACATCGTGCCGCTGGCCATCAGTTACGAGTATGACCCTTGCGACTTCCTCAAGGCGCAGGAGTTTCAGCTCAAGCGCGACATTGCCGACTGGAAGAAAGGTCCCATGGACGATGTCGTGAGCATGCAGACGGGCATCATGGGCTATAAGGGACATATCCACTATGATGCGGCACCCTGCATCGACGCATGGCTCGACACGCTCGATCCCGACATGCCGAAGGCCGACTTCTTCAAGGCTGTTGCCACACACATCGACGAGGAGGTGTTCCGTCGTTACCGTCTTTATCCATCCAACTATGTGGCGCTTGACGAGCTTGAAGGCACCACGGCTCATGCCGACCGTTACACGGCTGAGCAGAAGGCACAGTTTGATGGCTACATTGCTCAGCAGATGGCCAAGATCCAGTTGCCCAACAAGGACGAGGCGTTCCTGCGTGAGCGCTTGCTCACAATGTATGCCAACCCGGCACGCAACCAGGAACAGCTTCTCAAGAACTAAGATAAACAGAAAAAATTATATGTCAAACAAAGCTTTCTCATGCGCCGCTGCAAAGGTTGTGGCCTCTGCTGCCGTGGTGGCTGCTGCCTTGCTCGCGTCGTGCACCACGGAGCAATATGACTCGGGTGACGGTAAGTTGTCTTACCTGCGCTCCGATTTTGTTGAGGCGTGCACCGACGCGCAGTCGCGCATGAGCAGCTTTACCACCGACGAGCAGCTGTCGTTGCAGGTGGAGGATACGCCGAAGGTGTCGTGGATGACAACGCCCGATTCTACCTATCGCGCATTGGTCTATTATGCAGCCCCAAGCTCATCATCAGCCCCAAGCCCATCATCAGCTTTAGGCTCATCATCAGCGTCAGGCCCTTCAAGCTCCTCTTCTTCTGCATCTTTTACAGAGCGGTCAGCACAAAACCTCGCATCAGCGCCTGTCAAGGTGTTTATCGTGAACAACGTGCTGTGCCCCAAGATAAAGAGGCTGCAAACCTCAGCTCCTCCTAAGACCGACCCGGTAAGCTTTGTGGCCCTTTGGCTGTCGGCAAACCGTAAATATGTGAACATCACGTTTGACGTGAAGACAGGAAGCAGCGGCAGCGATGCCGACGGACAGAGCATAGGAGCTGTGCTTACCGACATGACGCGCAACGCCGACGGCACGCTGACAGCACACATAACGTTCTGTCACGACCAAGGCAACGTGCCTCAATATTACTCTTCGCGTCAGTATGCCTCGCTTGCCGTGGCACAGATGCAAGATGCCGATTCGGCATCGATAGTGATAAATTCGTACAAAGGCAAGGTCGTGAAGACCATTAGCTTAAAATAATAAAAAAGACGAAGGCCATGCAATGATATCTGTTGCGTGTGCCTTTTTTTGTAAAAATCCTAAAAAACCAATTTCATTCGTAACATGTATAAACACTTGTTTTCTCTCTTATGTGTTGTCGCCGTAGGGGCTACAGCCTCTTTTGCTCAACGTGCCGACAACTATGTGCCGACAAACGACCGTAACGTAAAACTTACAGAAACGAATCTGCCAATCGCTTTTATTAATGTCAAGGGCAAGACCATTCAACGAAATGAACGCATAACGGCACGAATGAAGATTATCGACAACAAGGATGGAAAAAACTATGGCGACACCATTGCCCATCCAAACCAGAAAGCCGACTATGACGGTTACATCAGCCTAAAGTATCGCGGCAACTCTTCGTTCAACAGTTCTGACAAGAAGCCCTACGGCTTCAAGACCCTCTCGCAGACGCTTGAAGAGGGTGGCAAGAAGCAGAAGGTGAAGCTCTTGGGCATGGGCAAGGACAACGACTGGGCGTTTCTCGCTCCGTTCTCGGACAAGTCGATGATCCGTGACGTGCTCACCTTTGAGCTTGGACGTCCTTATTTTGGATATACGCCCCATTCGCGCTTCGTGGAGATTGTTCTCGACGGCACCTATTATGGCGTGTATATCCTGACAGAGCGCCCGGGCAAAGGCAAGAGTCGTCTGAACCTCAACGACCCAGGCTCCGATAACGGCGACCTCACAGGCGATTATCATGTGGAGATCGACCGCGACGACGAGACGATCTTTTACACCTCGCCTTACCGTCCGTTAGGATGGGACGGACAGCCCAACTACAGCAAGAAGATCACATACCAGTATGATGATCCCGACGGCGACGACCTGTTGGAGATGCCTTCTGCCAACCGCAAGGCAATAGACAAGGCGATCAACGACATGGAGAAATCGTTCACGCTCGACAATTATACAGACCCAGCCGTGGGCTACCGCAAGTATATAAACACCACATCGTTCATCGACTATCTGCTCAGCACCGAGTTCTCGTTCAACATCGACGGCTATCGTCTGAGCACCCACCTTTACAAATATAGCGACACGCGTGCCGCTAACGAGGGGCTCGACAATCGTTGGCAAGCAACGCTCTGGGACTTTAACATCGCTTACGGCAACGCCAACTACAATTATGGCGAGCGCACGGATCTCTGGCAGTACGACTTCAACAGCCGAAGTGACGATGACCAGCAAGTGCCGTTCTGGTGGAAGAAACTGCTCGATGACCCTTCCTTCGTAAAGGAGATGCAGGCGCGTTGGAAGGAATATCGTCTGGGCGCTTACTCTGATGCCAACATTGAGGCAACGATAAACCGTCTCACGGGCGAGCTGACAAGCGGCGGTGCCATAGACCGCAACGAGCAGGCATGGAAGATGTTTGGGCGTGCGGTGTGGCCAAACTATTATGTGGGCAATAGCTATGCCGACGAGATCAACTATCTCAAGCAGTGGATAAGCAAGCGCCTGACGTTCCTCGACTCAAAGCTCCTCGTGCGCGAGGCCGATGCTTCGACAGAACCTCTCACGCTCTCTGCCGATGCCTGCAACGCCGATGTCGTGGTTGAGGCCACACCTTTAAAGAGCCATATCACCTCGTCCATCGACTCATGGCGCACGTTCTACAGCCAAGATGTGCGCTCAACAGGTGGCCTGCCTGCCGACGGCAAGCTTGTGTCGGCCAGCAAGGTGGCTTATCAGCTTGGCCATTATGCCAAGAACAACGTTGTGGCGATGACCTCAAACGATCAACATCGCATCAACTTTGCGCAACCTATAGCCGCCAACACCGTTTATCTGTTGGCCACAAGTACGGGTGGTGCCAGCACGCTCGGCGTGGTTCTCAACTATGAGGACGGTACCTCGTCAGAAGAAAGCACCATTTCTGTGCGCGACTGGTCTGTGCCTGACCTGCAAGGCGATGAGGCTTACACTGGCCTCGGTTTCATCTCTATAGAGAATGAACAGCTGAGCGACCGCTTCCGTTATTGCTTGTTTGAGAACGCCATCGCCGCCAACCCCATAAAGAAACTTACTGGCTTGACCCTCACACGCAAGTCGGGTGGCAACGCTTACGTCTTTGCCGTGTCGCGTGGTGTGCCTCAAGGCACAACAGGCGTGGCCAATGTCTCTGACAACCAGCCACGAACCGTCACGGCCTATTTCACCGCAGACGGCATAAAGACCGCCACCCCTGTGAAAGGTCTCAACATCGTGCGCTATTCTGACGGATCTTCAAAGAAGATTGTCGTGAAATGATGCAGCTAAAACGATGTCGCAGCCAAAACGATGTTGCAGCTAAAACAATGATGCAGCTAAAACGATGCAGCTAAAACGATGCAGCTTCTATAACAATGATGCTGCGCACAGCCGGTAATTGGCTTATAAAGAAAGCGTTGCAAAGTTATCAACAGCTATTGGTCTTCTGCTGATAACCTTGCAACGCTTTCTTTCTTTTTCTTTTTTCTTTCTTATCTCATATTTTTCTTTTCCCGTCTGTTATAAACTTCCGGTTTTTCTTTAATATTCTTTTTCTTCTTCTTTTTTTATAACGTTTAAATGTCTAAACGCCTCATCCCTTCATCAGTCTGTTCTCCACAAGCTGTTTCTCGGCGTTTTGTTTCACCTGAAGCAGGGCGTTGGCCATCTGCGTCCAGTCGCTTTGAGCGGCTGTGTCGATGAATGAATCGTAGACGGCGAACATAAGCTGTATGAGAGATGTGTCGCGAGTGTTGAGGATGTGTTTAAGCGTTAACTTCTCAAACTGCGCCAAGGTCTCGTCGGCGGCGTTGATGTCGCGTTTCAACAGATACACTTTCATCTTCGTGCTGAGCAATCCGATATAGTTTTTTGCCACCTTTGGCGAGTCGGGCACGATGTCAAGAGCCTTCTTTAGCAGGCCCTCGGCTTCGTTGACGATCGCTATAATGTTGTCGGCATCGCTGCCCTTTGCCATAAGATAATCGGCAATGCGACATTTTATGATGGCGAGGTCGCGCATACATTTCTCATCCTCAGGATTCTTGTTGAGGTTGTCCTCATACACCTTCTGTGCTTTGTTGAGCCACACCCATGCCTCGTCAAACTGTTTGAGCATCATCAGGGCATGCCCCTTGCTCTCGCATATCGCAGCTACAAGGCCCAAATCAGTGTCGGGGTCGTCCATGCGGTCGGTCACCAACGCAAGGGTTTCTTCTGCTTTCATGCAGAGCAGGTCGTAGAGATGCTCCGCGTTGAGAATGTTGATAATGTTATATGAGCTCAGGAGCATGTCGTTAAGAATGGTGCTGTGCTTCTCTTGCTTGAACAGCTCCACGAATATCTCGTTAGCCTTCTCGAAGCACAGAACAGCCTCTTTGAAGTTGCCCACCACGGTGTAGAAGCGTCGTCCCGTCTCGTCCACGGCGGCAGCGTAACGTCGGGCTGTCTCAAAGTCGTCTGGGTTCAGTCGCCAAGCCTCGCATGTGGCATATTCATGCTGCTTGTTGTAGAACATCATGCCTTTTATGTCGTGCTTCTGCTCGCAGATGTAAGCCATGCAATTGTAGATGAGCGAGAAGCCTTCGACCACGAGCGTGCCCGACAGGTTGAGGCTCTTCATCAAACTCATGTTGCTGAACGCGCGTTGTGTTCCCTTCTCCTGCTCATCGTTTGAGCCGACGTTCTTAATGTCTCTAAACGCAAACTCGGTCATGCTGCTCATCATGTAGAACGCCACCTGCAGACGCAGCGTCTGCTCCACCGTCGGGTGCTCATAGTGGTCCATGTAGATGCCATATTCAGAGTTGAACACATGCGCGGCAAAGTTTGACAGCATAGAAGCGGACAATCCTTCTATTTTTATCATCACCGAGATAAACATCCACAAGAAGTTGGCAATAGCTTTCTTCTCGTCTTGGTCTTGAGTTTTGAAGAACGCGTCAATCACCTTGTTGGCATAAGCCACCATGTCGTTGAGCTTTGCTTTCACCTCTGCCGTCTCCCGTGTGCTTCCGTCGTTTGGTTGCAGCTCCATGCAGAACATCAGCAGGTTGGCTCTAACGCCGATGGCGTCTGTGCGATTGTCATCGAACAGCGACGGACAGCGGCTGAGGGTAGCGGCACATTGTGCCTGGTCGGCGTTGAGGAACAGCAGCTTCTCTGCCATGTCCACCACAAGCGCCTCGTTGTTATAGTCGTCCTCCTCCAGTTGCTCCGTGAAAGGCTGGCAGGCATCCATAAACAGCAGGTTGTCGGGTGCCGCCTCTTGTATTGTTGCTGCGAGACGTTTGGCTTCAGCCGTCAGCGTGTCGGCAACAAATCTGTCAGCATATTTCATCATGCCCGCCATCTTCATCATGGGCGCTGTCTTGAAATAGGCACGATACATCCACGGCTGTTCGTTCAGCTCATTGGCAACGAGCAGATTGGTGGGTAGGTTCTCGTCCTCCTGCTGCGTCATGGCACGATAGAACTGTGCCATCTCGCGCTCTGGTTCCAGGAACTCAAGGCGCTGGCAGTCGGTCGCCAGGCGTTGCAGGAAGTTCAGGCCGTGATCAGCCCACGCCACGATGATGTCAGCGCTTGTGGCGTTTTCCTCTTCATGTCCGTCGACCACGTTGTCTCTCCACACGCATGTCGCCACATATATGGCCCATGCGAACACCTCCATGTATCTGTCGTCTTCAATGTGTGGCATGTAGGCGTTAATAAGATGGTTGGCCCATTGCTCAGCGTTCTTCTTGTCTCCGGTCTTGTACAGACACACGGCAAAGAACGCCGTCAGGCAGCCTTCAACGAGATGCCGTTCGTCAGCCTGTGCTTGCAGGTCATTGCCGTCTTGCGCTTGTTGGCCGCCGTTCTTCCATGTCTCCTCGTTCTCTCTGTATATCTTTATTACAGCAGAGCCAATGCTTGCAGCCGCTGATGTGTTGCCGCTGTTGGCCAATTGCTTCATTACGTCAAGCAAGAGCCATGCCGTCTGGATGGGTCGTCGGGTGGTTGCTTTCGTTACCCATTGCTCCAAAAACTTTGGTCTTCTCACAGCCACGTCGGCGAGGGCATAGACCACGGAACGTCTGAACATGTGTCCACGGCTCATCACCACAAGGTCGAGCAGCTCGGTGCTTTGCGTCTTGAGGGCAATGTAAGGCATTTCGCGGTTTGCCACAAGGTCCAGCGAGTTGTTGGCGACAATGTGGTGCATATAGTCGGCGAGCGCCACCAGGTAAGGGCCTAAGTTGTCGCCAGCCTGTATGCACAGTTCGCTGCGGAAGTTGGGATAGGTGAAATCTATTATCCCGTTCTCATCGTGAACGTTGAGCAGCGGTCCGAGGTATCGTCTCGTCTCAGCCCATTTCAGCGCGTCCCACTTCTGTCCGAGCAGGTTGTGCAGGTCGCTCTCGCGCAGACCAAACTCGCTCACGGCGAGCAGTCGCAACACGTCTATGCAGAAATCAAGGTCAACGAACAGGTCGGCTCCTGCCACGATCGACATGAAGAGCGTGG
>ERZ791615.957-NODE-957-length-10322-cov-5.74851_pt1 | contig 10322 bp, 6 predicted proteins | sample MGYA00510273_ERZ791615 | MGnify/ENA primary metagenome ERZ791615 (study PRJEB30046, sample SAMN00715185) | human gut metagenome | study: EMG produced TPA metagenomics assembly of the A metagenome-wide association study of gut microbiota in type 2...
CCTTCCTCGTTGTGCGTCACCATGACGATGGTCCGTCCGTCTTCCCGGTTCAGCCGGTGGAGGATATCCATCACTTCCGCCCCCATCCGGGAGTCCAGGTTACCCGTCGGCTCGTCGGCCAGCAGAATCTCCGGATTGCCGATGATGGCACGGGCGATGGCCACACGCTGGCACTGCCCGCCCGAAAGCTGGCCGGGGAAATGGCGCATGCGGTGGCTCAGTCCCACCCGTTCGAGCACTTCCTGCGCCAGACGGAGGCGTTCCGACGATCCCGTTCCGCGGTAGAGCAGAGGTAGCTGCACATTGTCGATCACATTCAGCGAGCCGATCAGATGGAACGACTGGAAGACAAACCCCAGCGTCCGGTTGCGGAACTCTGCCAGCCGGCGGTCACCCATGGCAGGGGTGATCACATTCCCGTTCAGCTCCAGCGTTCCGCTCGTCGGAGCATCCAGCAGGCCGATGATGTTCAGCAGCGTCGACTTGCCGCAGCCCGAAGGCCCCATCACGCTGAGAAATTCTCCCTTTTCCACTTCCAGGTTCACATTCTCCAGAGCCTGGGTTTCAATCTCATTCACCCGGTAGATCTTATTGATCCCGGTCAGTCTGATTATTGCCATATTGCATTCGTTTTTTTAACTTGTTCATACCATACTTATTCATCACGCAGTGCGTCGGCCGGTTCCTCGCGGGCGATACGGCTCACGGGGATCAGCGTGCTGACGAGGGAAACCGCTGCCAGCAGGACGTATACGACACCGCTCACCACCAGGAAATGGGCCAGCGGACGGTTCTGCCAGTAGAAGGTGTCGTCCCCTTCCAGACTGCCGGAAGTCACGACATACTGTGCCACTGCCACAAGGCCGATCAGGAAGGCCACCGTAACCAGCAGCCAGGCTTCAACCAGAAAGCGCTTCCGCACGTCACGTTTCGTCGCACCCAGACTGCGCATCAGGCCGATCTCCCCACGGCGGGCATCGCAGCGCACCCAGAAAGTGCCGGTCATGCCCAGGAAGATGCAGAGCAGGGCGAATCCGGCCAGAGCATACTGCACACGCAGCTTGTTCAGTGTACCGCTATTTTCCAGATCGTTCCGGATCTGCCGGTTGAACGAAACCAGTTCCGGATAGCAGAAATTGCCGATCTGAAGCTGCGGAACCACTTCCTCGCGGAACCGCTTCTCGAAGGCCCGGGCATCCACGCCGTCCTTCAGCCGGAAAACGATAAACCATCGCCAATGGATATAAGGTTCGGGCTCAAATCTGGAATTCAGAAAGACAACCAGCGGAAAGGGCTGCTCGTAATCACGGTGCTTGAACTCACCGAACACGCCGGCCACTTCAAACGGCTTGTCGCTCATGAAGAATTTCTTTCCCCGGACATCCGTTGTTCCGTAAAAGCGGCGGGCCAGTGTGGCCGAAACAAACACCTTGTCGCCATCCAGACAGTCGGCCGGAATCTCAAGATCCCGCCCGGTAACGGCATCACGCATGCCGTAGGTGCGGAACAGGTTGCCGCCATCGCGGGCATAAAACTCATAATACTGAGCCGACAGCTTCCGTGTCTGTGCGTTGTCGAGCGTGTCCGTGGCAATGGTATTGCCGCTCCAGGAAGGACTGTTGGGGAACGAATAAGGCGTCACGAGAGTCAGATCCGCCACTTCCGGACACCGGCGGATCAGACCGGCAATATGCAGGAGATTGTCCCGCTGGGCGGTGTCGGTCACCTCTTTCCGGTAACGTACATCGTTGGATTCATAGGCCTCAAGTTCGAGCACATACCGTCCCTCGGATTCAAACCCGGGAACAATCAGCCGGTTGCCCGTCAGCACACAGACGGGATCAATCACCGTCCACAAAAAGAAAGTCACTGCGATCAGCTCCAGCAGAATCCATCCGTTCTGTCTCCGCTGATTCCATAATTGGTGTAGAATATTCTGAAACATAGTCATTGGTTTTTATCGCTGTGCATGAAGTGAATTGACAATGGAGTGACGCAACGCCCACAGGGCAGGTATCAGCGCCGAAAGCACATTCAGGAAAAGACAGGCCAGAAAGGCCATCGCAAAAACATAGGGATTGAAGAGCACCTCCGGCCCCAGGAAGAGAGACGCATCGGAGTATGGGATTCCCCCCCAGTTGGCTGCTCCCAGACTCAGGATCCATCCCCGGGCGGACAGAAGGATGCCCCACGACACCAGCATTCCGGCAACTCCTCCGAGTAAGGTCAGCAACAGGTTCTCCCACAGCACCTGGTTCACCAGCATCCGGCTGGTGGCTCCATACGCCCGCCGGACTCCCAGTTCGCCCAGGCGCCGGTCCATCCGTGAAGAAATCAGTCCGCCCAGATTCAGAGCCGGGATGAAAAGCAGGGCCAGCAGAATGTAAGCCAGCTGCCGGACGGTCTGCTTCACATCAGGCGCCCCCATGCAGTCCGTGCGCAACGAACTTTTCCAATAGTCGTCCGGCTGTTCCATCAGATCGCTGACAGAGGGATGATCCTGTGCGTTATAACGCCGGAAAGCATCCTGCACTTCCGCCCGCAGCTGCTTCTTTTCCGCCCGGGTCGGTGCCGTCAGGTAGATCCAGAAAGCGCCGTTCAGCCTTCCGTCGGGATCTTTGTCATCGCATCCCGGATGACGCGTCATGGGCAGCCACAGGTCGGCGACCGTTGTGGGGGTTGCGTACGACACATCCTTCACCACTCCGCAGACCCGTATCCTCTCCGCATTCATGCTCAGATACTTCCCTGTCGCATCGGTCGTGGCAAACAGTTTCCGGGCCAGACTCTCGGAGATGACAGCCACGGGAAGACGGGAATCCACATCAGCCTGTACAAAAGGCTTTCCCGAGAGAAAACGGAAAGAAAACATGCTCCAGAACCCGCAGTCCACGTATCCAGGCAGGATTTCCTGGCTTCCCTGGTTGCCGGGCAAGTCTACCCGCATCCTGCTCCATCCGCCGCCTTGAAACACGGCAATCTGATCCAGATGGGGAAGATCCTTCAGCAGCGTCTTCGCTACGAAATAAGAGACTCCGGTATTGCAGGATGTTCCATTCGAACCCTTATACTGCGATTTCATCGTTTTGATCACCAGCATGCGGTCCCGGTTGTATTCCGGATAAACCGGTCCGGCCTTCACATAATAAATGACAAACAAAACCATCACCAGAGCAATGGAAAGTCCCGTTCCCACAATGTAAACCGACGAGAACAGCCGGTTCTGTTTCAGCATGATCCATGCTTGTCTGAAATAAACCCGTATCATATCTTTTGTCTTTTTTGTTGATTTCCTGTTTTATTTTCTCATTCCTTTTCTTTCAGTTTGATCTGTGTCCGGCTCTGATACATACTCATATCGCTCACCACCACGCAGTCACCTTCCTTCAGGCCGTCCAGCACTTCCACCTGGTCGTAGCTGCATGCTCCCAGACGGACCTTGCGCTTCACCAGCCGGCCACTGCCTTCTTTCACGAAAAGCTCGTACTCGCCGGCACCCACATAAAACGACCCGTTGCTGATGCGAAGGGCCTCTTCCCTCACCGCATTGATGACATAAATATCAACTTTCAGTCCGGAACGCAGACGGCGGTTGCTGCTGTCATCCAGCTGCACCGTAAAGGACATGATCCCGTCACGGCTCAGCGGTGTCACGCTGCTCACCATCCCTTCCAGCCTTTCATGCCCGACGAGAACCATCGCCCTGGCACCGGCAGCAATCCGGTCACTGTATGATTCGGCTGCCTCTCCATCTACCCGGAAATGACTCAGATCGGATACCACCGCCACCTGGCTCCCGGGCGCCACCTGCGATCCTACCTGCGTATTGATGGAAGTCAGGATGGCCTTACGCGGCGAACGCAGCTGAGCATCTTCCAGCGTACGCCGGGTTTCCGACAGACTCTTGCGGAAAATATCCAGTTCAAGCTGCTTCACTTTCAGATCAGCCTCCTTCACTTTCTGCTCGTTGGCATATTGCTGACGAAGCTGTTCCAGTTCCAGACATCCGGTATTATAAGCAAGTTCCGCCTGACGTACCCTGTCCGTAGTCCCCGATCCGAGGCTGTCCAGATAGCGTTCGTTGCGCAAATCAGCTTCCATGCGTCCCACCTTCATGGCCTGTACCTTCACCTTCATGGCCAGATCGCCCAGGTAAGTTTCATTATTCATCCGCAACTGATCCAGCTGAAGCTGTTTCATCCGTTCCTCATCCAGCTGCTTGTGGTACTCGGTTTCCGTACTCTGCAGATCAAGCTTCAGCAACGGAGTCCCTGCCTCCACGCTGTCTCCGCTCCGGCGGTACACTTCCACAATACGTGCGCTGACCGGCGAGGTAATGATCTCCTCAACTGCCGGAACTATTTTTCCGGAAGCACTGACACTCACTTCCAGCGTCCCGCGGTCCACGACACTGAAAAGCAGATCCTTCTCATTCACGCGGCTCTGCATCAATGAAGGAATCCAGGTGATGCCGCCAATCAGCAACAGTCCGGCCATTCCATAACCCAGCCACCGCTTCCGGCGTTCACGCTGCAATGTTTTCTTTGGTATTTCTCTATCCATGATTATTTGAATTTTCCTTGTCCGTTTTCATACATATTCAAATCCGTTTTCAACGGTACCCTTCCTGAAACAATTTGCGTGCCAGAATCCTAACTGCCTGATTATCTGCAATACTTTATCTCCCCGAGTGTCCGAAAACGGACAGTCTTCCGCTACAGAATCAGAAAGTGTCCATTTCCGGACACTCACCGGAAGGGCTGTATCTGATAATCAACGACTTGCAATTCTGGCACTGGATTTGTGTATTTCCTTCCGAACGGACAAAACAGAACAGCCACCTTGCAAATACAGAACAAAAAAACGGAAAAATCCGCGATATAAAACAGAAAAAAGACCGAAAAGCCCGAGAAAAGGCTGAAAAGACCGGGAAAACAGGCAAACCGGAAACCAGAAAAAACGGGCAAGCCGGAAGCCCGAGAAAACGAGCAAACCGGGAACCCGAAAAAACGAGCAAACCGGAAACCCGGGAAAACGGACAAACCGGGAACCCGGGAAAACGGGCAAGCCGGAAACCAGAAAAAACGGGCAAGCCGGAAACCAGAAAAAGCAAGCAAGCCGGAAGCCCGAGAAAACGGGCAAGCCGGAAGACCAGAGAAAACGAACAAGCCGGAAACCCGGGAAAACGGGCAAACCGGAAGCCCGGGAAAACGGGCAAGCCGGAAGCCCGGGAAAACGGGCAAACCGGAAGACCAGAGAAAACGAACAAGCTGGAAGACCCGGGAAAACGGGCAAGCCGGAAACCAGAACCATAAAAATAAAACAACAAGCCATATGAACCGAAAAACAATGAAACAGATCCTTCTTGCATGGGGGATGAGCCTTCTGCCCCTGCTTCCCCAGGCAGGCACGGCACAAACCGCCAGACGCAGCATCACACTCGATGAAGCCATCCTTCTGGCACGGGTGCAAAGCGTAGATGCAGCAGTGGCCCTCAACGAACTGAAAACAGCTTACTGGGAGTACCGCACCTTCCAGGCCAACCTGCTACCGGAAATCAGCTTTACGGCCACGCTTCCGAGCTATAACAAGAAATACAACTCCTACCAGCAGGACAACGGAGCCTATACCTACGTGCGCAATGACTATATGAATCTGTCCGGATCGATCTCCATCGACCAGAGCATCTGGCTGACCGGAGGTACGCTGTCGCTCACGACCTCACTGGACTACCTGAGCCAGCTCAGCGGAAACAAATCCCGCCAGTTCATGTCCGTTCCGGTGGCGCTGACCCTCAACCAGCCCATCTTCAGCGTCAACAACGTGAAGTGGAACCGCCGCATCGAGCCGGTACGCTATGAGGAAGCCAAAGCGGCCTTCCTGAGTGCCACGGAAAACGTCACGCTGAACACCATCAACCATTTCTTCAATCTGCTGCTGGCACGTGAACGGGTAAACATCTCCAGCCAGAACCTGGAAAATGCCCGCAAGCTGTACGAAGTGGCCAAGGTCAAACGCCGCATGGGAAAGATCAGCGAAAACGACCTGCTCCAGCTGCAGCTGAACATGCTGAATGCCGAATCGGCCCTGACCGACAACGAAAGTTCCCTGAAGAATGCCATGTTCACCCTCCGCTCGTTCCTGGCCCTGGAAGGACAGGAGGAACTGGACCCCGTCCTGCCTGACTCCATTCCCGGAGGACTGCTCAACTATCAGGACGTGCTGGAAAAAGCCCTGGCCAACAACTCCTTCGCCCGCAACATCCGTCGGCGCCAGCTGGAAGCCGACTACGAAGTGGCCAAAGCCAGGGGAAATCTCCGGGAAATCACCCTGTTCGCCCAGGTGGGATATACGGGCACCGACCACAGCTTCCGTTCCTCCTACCAGCACCTGAAAGACAATCAGGTGGTGGAAGTCGGAATCAGAATCCCCCTGCTCGACTGGGGAAAACGGCGCGGACAGGTCCGTGTGGCCGAAAGCAACCGTCAGGTGACTGAAAGCAAGCTGCGCCAGGAGACCATGGACTTCAACCAGAACCTCTTCATCCTGACCGAACAGTTCAACAACCAGAAACGCCAGCTGAAGATTGCCGGAGAAGCCGACCGGATTGCCCGCAAACGCTATCACACCAATGTCGAAACCTTCATGGTGGGACAGATCAGCACCCTCGACCTGAACGACGCCCAGGTCAGCAAGGACGAAGCCCGCCAGAAACACATCAACGAGCTGTTCTATTACTGGTACTACTACTATCAGCTGCGCAGCCTCACGCTCTGGGATTTCGACCGGAACACCGGGATCGATGCAGACTTCGAGGAGATCATCCGCAGAGAATAGGCGGAACCGGTGCAGCCCTACAGACGGGCCTTTTCGCTCTGGCCGGCTCCGGTACCCTTATATTTGCTCTTAGTGGCATTGAACTTATACGAAAGCTGGATCCCCACACGCTGCCAGTCGCGGTAGATACGGTTCCCGTTGTAGGAATCGATCCCATAGACATTGAAATGATAATACCCGGTACGGAGTATATCATCCGCAGTCAGCGACAACGTCAGCGCATCGTCCTTCAGGAACGACTTGCTGACACGGGCATTCAGCCGGCCCTCCAGACGGTTCACCATGAATCCCATCCGTGCGGCGGTCTGCAGACTGCCCTGTACGTTCAGGAACCAGCCCTGCGGCAACGTAAAGCTGTTGTCCCATCCGAAATTAAACAGCGGCTGCCGGCGCCAGACCTCAATCCCCAGGTTACGGCCGTCGGGAGCAGCATATACCCCGCTAATACTGAACTGCGGCTGCCAGACACCGATCCGCGGAGCAGCGCTCAGATTGATGATGCAGCTTGAACCCGGTGCCAGATTGGCCGAAGTGAACAGCAGGATTCCCGGATGGGTTTCCTCATTGTAAGGCATGGTAATGTTCGTGAGCAAATTTCTGGTACGTCCATACTGCACATAGGCAAACAGCCATTTGTAAGCCAGATTCAGCGACAGGATGCTGGCCTGCGACGGCTCCAGTCCCGGATTCCCCGTCGTATACGAATACTGGGTCCGGTAGCTGACGGCATTGGTCAGCAGGGCATACGAAGGATTGGTCCGCATCGTCTTCCAGGCAAGTGCCAGACTGAGATCCCGGTCCGACCAGCTGACAGACACCGTGGGGATCAGCTCATCATACACCGGACTCTGTTCCTCCACCCGGCCCCCCTGATCCCAGTAATCCGTGGCACGGTGCTCATAGCGCAGCCCCGCATTCGCCCGCCATTTTCCCCAGGAAGCCGAATACCCGGCAAAGACCGCAAAGGCACGCTGGCGGATGAAATTGTCCGCATCGGCCGAGAAGCCGCTTTGCGTGAAAAGATCCTTCCGCTCCGTCAGCGTTCCTTCCGACCCGAACGACAGCTGCCCTTTTCCCAGCTTCACGCCCGCCTGAAGCCGGGCCGCATAAAGCCGGCTTTCCGAGTCGGACACACTGCTGATGTCCGCCCCGCTTCCGTCCTCCGCATACTGGCTGCTCTTCATGCGGTTGTCCAGATAATCCGCATTCAGATCCAGCGTCCACCGGCCGGCCTCGCCCACATAATACGCATTGACCGCATGATTGATCCCGTCGCGGGGACAGGAACGCATCACGAAGTCCGCCCGTTCCGCCTCAGTCCCGTTGCAGGAAGTGACCGTTTCCCCCCACGACCGCTGGAGGGCAGTGCCCAGTGTTCCCCCCGGCGTATACTTCACTCCGAACGAATGATGCTCGTTCACCTCACAGTTGAAGCCCGCCTCGGCCGAGAACCTCTGCGACCGCGACGTCTGCACATCACCGGCCACCGTCTCCCACACATCCTTTCCCTCCGTGCGGATCACGGCCTCCGTCTCTCCGTATGAATTCTTTTCGCTGACATAGCCCTTCACAAAAAAGTCCAGCCCTCCGGTGCGGAAATTCAGGGCCACCTGCTGGTCGCCGTTCGCCCACCGTCCCTGGTTGTAGCCCAGGTTCACGCTTCCGCTCCAGCCTTCCCCCCGCTGGCGGAGCGTACGGATGCGGATGACCGCAGGCACGTCGGCAGCATACTCCGGGCCGGGCGCCGTGATCACCTCCGCCGACAGGATCTCCGAAGCCCGGAGCCGGTCGAGTTCCCCCATGTCGCGCACCTTCCGGCTGTTGATGTAGATTTCCGGCGTAGCGCTTCCCAGCACCGAAAGACTTCCGTTGCGGCTGGTGACAAAAGGCAGGTGAGCCAGAAACTCCCCCCCCGATCCGTGCCAGCGACGTACCGGCCACGTTCGCCTTCACCCCGCCGGCCGAAGGCTCTATCAGTCTGCGGCGGCCCGTCACGGTCACCTCCTCCAGCATCTGTGCGTCGGGAGCCAGCCGGATCCGGTTGCCGGCAGCCGCAGACTGCACCACGGTCGCATACCCCACCGACGACACCTTCAGCAGATACGCCTTCCCCTCTTCCGCCGTCATCAGGAACGAGCCGTCCTCACGGCTGACGCATCCGTTCACAAACACCGAATCGGGCGTAAGCAGTAGCACGTTGCTGTACGGGAGCGGACGGTCCGCCTCGTCAGTCACCCTGCCCCGCACGGCAACCGGCAGCCTGTGCACACTGTCCGGCAGGACGATGAGATACTCCTCCCCCCTGCGCACCGAGGTGAGCGGTTTACCCTCAAGCAGCTTCTTCACCGCTTGTTCCACCGCCATATCGCGGATGGAAGCCGTCACCCGGTAAGGCTGTACATCGCTGTAAGTAAACAGAATGCTGCATCCCGAAGCCTGTTCCAGCTTCTTCAGGGCAGCCGACAGAGGCACCCCCTTCAGCTCCGCGCTGACCGGGCGTCCCGTCTGAGCCGGCAGGGTCAGGACCGCCCCCGTCCATGCCAGCAGCAAAAAGATCATTTTCGTTTTCATGGTTCAAAATTCTGACTGATTCTGCTTCTGTTACGGAGAGCATGCCCGACCGGGTACCGGAAAAGCACATTTTTTTCAGAAAAAAAATTTCAGACGCCCACCACCACCCGGCCGTCCTCGATCCGGGCCCTGACCTTGCGCAGGCAGTTCAGCAGCTCCAGCACCTGCTCCAGCGAATCCCTCCGGTCTGCCCGGAAATGCAGGCGTTCCTGCATCACCTCCCTGTCGGTGAACACGATATCCACGTTATACCACCGCCCCAGCTCGCGCATGATCTCCACCAGCGGAGCATCATCAAAGGCAAACCGGCCGCCGGTCCACGCACGGCAGTCCTCCGCATCGTCCATGGTCTTCCTGTCCAGGCTGCAGTCCGTTCCTTCCCCCGGTCTGAGCAGCAGTTCCCCCCGGTGCCTGTCGCTCACCTTCACGCTTCCCCGGAGCAGGGTCACCCGCGTATCCTCCGGCGAATAGGCCCTCACGTTGAACGAAGTGCCCAGCACCTGCGTCTGTAGGGCCGCCGTCTCCACCACAAAGGGATGCAGGCTGTCGGGCGCCACCTCAAAGTAGGCCTCCCCCTGCAGCGTCACCTCGCGCCGTTCCCTTCCGCCGAAGTTCCCGGGATAGCTGAGCGAGCTTTCCGCATTGAGCCACACCCGCGACCCGTCCGGCAGCACCAGCCGGCGGCTCATGCCCCGGGGAATGCGGACCGTACGGATACCGCCACGCACTTCCTCCTTCACCTCCCCTCCGGCAGGTCCGGCCCTGAACACCGTATACTCCCTGCGGCCCGTCAGGGGCAGCATCATCAGCAGGGCCAGCGAAGCCGCCACTGCCAGCGCCGTCCACCAGGCCGCCCTGCGCATCCGCTTCCTGCCGCGGGCAGCACCGGCAGCATCCGGATGGCGGCGGCAGAA
>ERZ791615.966-NODE-966-length-10244-cov-7.349_pt1 | contig 10244 bp, 8 predicted proteins | sample MGYA00510273_ERZ791615 | MGnify/ENA primary metagenome ERZ791615 (study PRJEB30046, sample SAMN00715185) | human gut metagenome | study: EMG produced TPA metagenomics assembly of the A metagenome-wide association study of gut microbiota in type 2...
CATGATGCAAAGGTACAAAAGTTTCTTTATCTATTCCGTTGTTGCAGGATATTTTGGCTAGCAGCCAGGCCTCTCATCCACGGACAATATCGGTAGAGCCAGGATTGCTGTATATTGATTTTAGTTCTGATGAAGACTATATTTCTCAATACAGACAACTGTTGGCTCGCATATACGATGAGGATATAAAGGGGAAACCTGCCTTAGGCACCAATCCATTTGATACATATTCTTTATCAGATTCTATTAGTAGAAAACTTGAACTTGAAAAAATTAAATTTACAAATAATACTTTTGAAGGAAGGGTACAATTTGATTATTCTTCCAACAATGGTAATTTTACTATAGGTACTGGAGTATATGCGTTTGAAACAATGTGGACTAAAGCTGGTTGCACAAGTATCCATTGCTACAAGGATCACGTCAAAAGACTTGGATATAATTCAAGTTTTAATGAGATACCTTCTCTCTCAGAAATTATGCAATTTGATTTTAGCTCAAGAGCTCGCACTGTTCAAATTGGTCAGGTGTTTGTATTAGAGAATAATAGTAATAATTTTGCCGCAATCAAGGTTCTTGCTATACATAATTCAGGAACTGATCAAAATAATTACGTTGATTTCGAATATAAAATCTATCACGGCTCAAACTAATATCATCTAAGCAAGATTGATAATATAAAACATAACCGACTGATTTTAAGCAATGAGCCTAAGATCAGTCGGTTTGTTTGTTCCCATGAATTCCAAGTGTAAAATTCGATTGTATAAACCACTGCTTCATCTATAGCTTGCTCCCAGAAGAAGACTTCTTTTGAAGTGGCATCCTATTGCGGTTTTCAAAACCGGTAATTAGTGTTTACTGAATAATTTATAACTCTCTGATATTTAAGTTTATATAACTTTATTTCTTCGTTTATTTAACAAAAAAAATCGTACCTTTATATAGTTAATTCCATAGCAAGATGAAGTTTTACGCTCCTAAATACAAGCAACTTGACCTCGGTTTGCTCCGCTCATCCCTTGATGAGTTGGACAAGCCAAACCGATGGGTGGCTCTCGGTGACTTTCTTCCATGGACGGAACTTGAGAAGGAATACAACTCAAGGTTGGACAATCAAAAGAAAGGCGCAGGGAATAAGCCTGCACGCATGATTCTCGGCGCAATGATTATTAAGCACAAGCTTAACCTGAGTGATGCCGAGACCATTGAGATTATCAGAGAGAGTCCCTACATGCAGTACTTTTGTGGATTGCATGAGTTCACCGACAAGCCTATATTCGACCCGAGCCTGTTCGTCACGATACGCAAGCGAATCTCAGAGGAAGAACTCAACAAGATGACAGTCAAACTTCTCAACAAGCAGAGACGTCTTCTTGAAGAGAAACGCAAACGTGAGGAGGAAGAGGCGAAGAAGAATGATGAGGAACCGCCGACTCCAGAACCAGAAGAGCCGAATGCTGCTTCCTTCACCGACTCAAAAGGTCGCGAACACAAGGGAGTGCTGAAGATTGATGCCACCTGTGCCGATGCAGAGATGCGCTATCCAGTTGACGTTGATATTATACATGACGGCTGCCGCAAGGTTACCGACTATATTATGAAGGTGTGCGAGATGTTTGAACTACACAAACCACGCACGAACTACAAGCATGCACGTCAGGAATATCTTCTACTTGTCAAGAAAGCCAAGAAGAAAGGTAAGATGGCGCGTGAGTCTATCGAAGTGATGCTCAACTACTTGCACAAGGACATCCGCATCTTAATGGACTTGCTTGCAAAGAACAAGACGTACTACGAGAGCCTATTCCTATATGAGAAACGCACCTTGACTGCCATCCTCAAGATGTACCATCAGCAGGAGGAGATGTATAGGTCAAAGACTCATACTTGTGCAGACCGCATACTGAGCATCTTTCAGCCACACGTCCGTGCCATCGTCCGTGGAAAGGCCAAGGCAAGGACTGAGTTCGGGGCCAAGATAGGTGCAAGCATAGTCGAGGGCTATACGTTCATCGACCACCACAGCTGGGATGCCTACAACGAGAGCCAGGACCTCTTGCTACAGATTCAACTTTTCAAAGAACGCTTCGGCTACCTTCCGGCCACCATCCTTGCGGATAAGATTTACCTGAACAGGTCTAACCGAGATATACTTGAGGATTTTGAAATCCATTCATACTGCAAACCGTTAGGGCGACCGCCGAAGGATCCTCCTTCAGATGAGATGAAAGCCAGAATGGCCAAAGCCATCGGGGAGCGCAATGAAATCGAATGCTCATTCGGTACTGGCAAGAGAATCTATCGAGCCAATGACATACGAGCTAAGCTTCCAGATACAGCACGATGCTGGACGGGAATGTGCTACTTCGTTAAAAACGTGATGAAGTTCCTGAGGGAACTTTGTCTTGTCCTAACCGAAATCTGGCGGTTTTTCATCATTATCGTCACTATGAGGGTTTACGTCTGCTACCCTCTGTCTGTGACTCGAAATTAATTCAGCAGACCCTATTTAGGCTTACCTATTTTGAAAATCGTTGTTTTAGTGGCATCGAGCAAGCTCGGTTAAAAGATAAAAGCAATACATCAATACTCTGTTAATAATTACGTAATCGTTTGAAAATGAGCAAGTTGATTAACAAAACGCAACTAAATAAATTTGGCTAAGTGTCTGATTTTCAGTACTTTTATAGTTGATTCAAGACTTTAAAAGAATGATGTTTTCAGAGCCACTTAGCCAATATGAGGAAATCCTCAAGGATGCAATCCGTACATCAATGAAAGAATCTGGTGCAAAGTTAGCAAAAACTTTCCAGACTCTGCTCATCGAGATACTGACTTTATATATGATTCTACCCAGAAAGATAAACTTCACACAGATGGCTCGCTACGGCAAGCACGGTGAGCAGACCTATCGTCAGAATTTCAACCGTAAGAAGAAAGACTGCATCGATTGGCTTCTGTTGAACCTGTCTCTTACAAGGCGTGTGGTGGAAATGGATGGCTTACTTGCCATTGCCATAGACCCATGCTATATCAGCAAGGCTGGGAAGAAAACTCCTCATATCGGACGATTTTGGTCGGGGTTACAAAAATATTTGATATGACTACCGATTACAAAATTACAGAATTTTTTATATAATAGACGAGTTTTGCAAACATTTTGATGCAGAATGTCTGGCATGTCGATATAGACCATTTCGTCAATACGCCCGGTTCTCAGTACCGCCTTGTCTATGCGTTCATGATGGTTGCTGGCAGCAAGAATATAAACACCTTTGTCGGAGGCGTTATTCGAAGTGTGATAAAAAGAGATCTTTGACTTATTGAGAAGAAAGCCTATATATTGATTAAATATGGGCATGATCAACCATCACGGTTGTTCATGCCCATTTATGTGGATTATGACTTATTCTATAATTATTAATCTATTCTATTTCAGTTTTTTATAACCGTAAGCAGCGTTCTTTCCCAACTGCTCCTCGATACGGATAAGCTGGTTGTACTTTGCCATACGGTCGGTACGGCTCATCGAACCTGTCTTGATCTGACCAGAGTTGGTTGCCACAGCGATATCGGCGATTGTCGTATCCTCTGTTTCACCTGAACGGTGTGACGTGACAGTGGTGTATCCATGACGATGGGCCATCTCTATAGCATCCAAGGTCTCTGTAAGCGAGCCAATCTGGTTCACCTTGATAAGGATAGAGTTCGCAGCGCCCATCTTGATGCCCTTCTCCAAGAACTTCACGTTCGTAACAAAGAGGTCGTCACCAACCAACTGGCAACGGTCACCGATGGCAGCCGTAAGCTTCACCCAGTTGTCCCAATCGTTCTCGTCAAGACCGTCCTCGATGGAATCGATAGGATATTTGGTGATCAATTCTTCCAAGAACTTGATTTGCTCAGCAGCTGTGAGTTTCTTGCCGTTAGGATCCTTCTTCTTGCCGTCCTTCAGCTGGCGGTAATCGTAATACCACTCACCATTCTCCTGAACAGCAAACTCGCTGGCAGCGCAGTCCATGGCAATCTTCACATCCTTTCCTGGCTCATGCCACGAGAATCCAAGATTTCTCTTGCATGAACATTTTCGATAATCATAATACAATAATATCTTTAACTTTATAAACCTATATATAAACCGCATGAACACAACGTTGGTTGCATAAATACGATTCTTTTTACGAATGCAAAAATAGTAATTATAAGAAAAACCGCCATATTCAGAGCATACTCAAAAATAGGTATTCCGCATAAATAGCATTAAATTCTCACAATGGCAATATATGGCAATTAAAGCAACGCATTCAAACTTTTTTTTTCTTCACCAGTCTAATGACATACCCAGACCAGAGGCACCATACGGCAAGTATTCCCATCACGAAGATAAATATATATGTAGCAATACTACCTATGAAGATTCTACCGCTATGAGCCTCCAGAGCCACATTCCATAATGACATGGGCAGTTGGTTCATATAAGCGGGTTGTGGCGCAAAGTCGGTTCCTTCATTATACTCAGCAATGACAGGCGTATCAGAGAAATCCTGGCTCATACCTGCTATCGCCTTTCTTCCGAATGGTGCGCCAGCGTTCTTTAAAGCACCTTTCCCGGTATAATAATCAATGGTTGTCCCCTTTACTCTATCCCATACAGAGAGACCACTAAACGAACCGCAATACCATTTACCATCTTTGTTTTTCTGAAGGACATTCAATCCCATAACACTTACTGGTGGAGTATTGGAGATGGACTCCAACTTTCCTGTCTGGAAATTCACGGAAAAGAAACCATCCGAAGTTGACAAGAGCCAGTCACCAAACTTTTCATCATAACGCACCACACGGAGTTTGTCATTCCAAGGATTCTTGCTATGAAGCGTCGTCCCAGGAATTGACGGCATCTTGTTCAACACCAAGGCTATCATCACAGGTGGACGAAGGCACCAACCAGTCAGGGCTATCAACAAAGTAAGCATGATGGTGTATCGGCCTATTTTGTCATGCCATTGTAGCGAAAAGCGAAGCAACCTCTTCTGTTTAGGCTTTAACCAGAAGATAAGACCTGAGATGCAGAGCAACACCAGGATGATGGCAATGCCATCTACGATGAGTTTACCAATGCTGCCAAACAACTCTCCACTGTGAAGCAGCCATATCGTACGAAAGACTGTAACTTTCCCATCATACTCCTTTGGCATAGGCAATTCTATCCGGTGGAAGTTCTGATAAGGTGGCAAGGAAACATAAGCATAGGAGCGGCTGAGAACCAAAAGCGTATCTCCATGGGCAGAAATGTCGCTCAACTTCTCTTCCGGCTCTGTTGGAAGAGTTACGCTTTTCCATATTTTGTTACTCCCCAACCGGTAGAGTGAAAATGGAGATACCGACCAGACAGAACCATCATCCGTTCTGATAACATTCCTTATCTGTCGGCAGTCTGCTCCTGCTGGCATCCCCTTATTAAAGTCCTTGAATGTAGATGCTGTAGAATCCGTTTGCCAGATTCCCCCATTTCCATACAGCAAAATGGCATCATCCAAAGCAAGCGTTCCCCTCAGCAATCCACCGTTCCAATTCTTGAATTCATAGCGACTTGGCAGGTACTTCCTGCTCACGTTCACCTCCTTGATGAGTGAACGATGATTGAGCAGGATGCCTGACACGCAGAACATCAGCATGAAGAAGCTCAAGCCGATACCAAGCCATTTATGTTGTTTTCTCCAAGTTCCTTTCTTCATTGATTTCCTTATCTGATTATCTATCTTATTTCTTTTCTTTCTTCGCCCTTGCATCCTTGACAATCTTTCCTGCCAAGAAACAAAGTTCTATCACCATTACCACCCAATGCCAAGGATATTCGCTCGGATGTGCAATGAGCTTCCCGATGATGCCCGTGCGATTAAATGCCTCTACCGCTATCCAGAACACGATGACCGTTGCCGTACCCATTCTGATGTTTGCTCCCCACGATGGCAAGTGGAGTTGCTTGCGAAATACGTATGGGGCGGAAAGCAAGGCACCGAAGGCTACACCGAAGGTGACTGGACTCTCACGACCAAACAATTGAGGATCGTAGAGGTTCATCAGCAGGAGATAGCAAGTCCAGAGCATTGTGTTGATTTCCATGAAGGTAACAATGCTGGTGTGGCGTGTCATCGGGCGAGCGGCGATGAGTCGCTTGTTCTTCCCCAAGAAGAGCGTCTGCCACCAGTTGAGGAAGTTGCAGGCATTTCGGGAACAGAAGATGTAGAGCAACATCACCATTGCCCACAAGCCAAAGGTGGCAGGGAGCAGAAGATATTCAGGGCGGCTCAACAACTCTCCCGTTGTGGGGTCAATCTCGGCATGTGTGCCCCAACGATGGGCATAATACATGAAGAGGAAATCCACCCAGCCTGTCCAATAGAACATACCACCAATGAGTCCGAGCAAGGTCTGGCGAGTCTGTCCCTTGACGAAAACACCGACCACCACCATCACCAAGCCCACGAATCCCACAGCCATGCCAGCACCCAACAGTTGCGTGCCGTCGTAATTGTCCTTCAGCACTCGTGCCACCAAATGAACGATGGGCATGCTTCCCAATATCACGCCCATCGATACTATGGATTTCCACCAATATAGTTTTCTGTTACTCATGTGTCTTCTTCTTTCTTGCAGCTATCATGATATACACAACCAATGCCACGAATGCCACGAGGATGCAGATCATCTGGGTGGTATACTTCTCCGGCTCAATCCAAATCTCCTTGAAAAAGTCAAGGCGACCAAGCACTTCCACAGGTACCCAGAACACGACAACCGTTGCGATAGCCATACGGATGTTTGCTCCCCATGTGCTCAAACGCAACTGTTTCCAGAAGATGAAGAAACTGCCAATGAGGCAAGCCGCTGCCACGATGGAGGTGACAGGATGATGGTCGCCGAGGAAGTTCTTGTCGTAGCAGAACATCAACAGGAGATAGCTGGTCCAGAGAATCATGTTCAGTTCCATGAAGGTGACGATACTTGTATGATGTGTCATCGGACGGGCGGCAATCTTATTCTTGCTGGAACGGAAAAGAACACGCTGCCACCAGTTGATGAAGTTGCATCCGTTTTTGGTTGAGAAGATGTAGAGCACCATAATCATCATCCACATGCCGAAGGTGGCAGGGAGGATGAGGTATTCAGGGCGAGTCACAACTTCGCCATTCTCCATCTCCGGCTGTGTACCCCAGCGGGTAGCATAGTACTGGAACAGGAATTCTATCCAACCGGTCCAGAAGAGCAGACCTCCGAAAAGTCCCCAAAGAGTCTGTTTGGTGTCTCCCTTTACGAAGACACCGATTACTACCATGATAAGACCTGCCAACCCCATGAAGAAGGCTGAGTAATGCACAGCTTCAGGAGTCATCGTCTTATCCATTATCATCATCAGCGCATGTCCCAACGGCATGGTAAAGAGTACCACGAGGAAAGAAGCGATGGATTTCCACCAATTCAATTGTTTCATAATGTTTAATGTTTGATATTGAATTACTTTAGTTCATCGAGAGAGTAACTGATTCTTCCTCCCTCATCACCTATCTGCACATTGGCATCATACCAGGAGATAATCTGGAGCTTGTAATATCTCTCGCCATCCCACGAACGGATTACGTAGGTATGGAAAGAAGGAGTATATACTGGAGGTGGACCAGAGAAACTCATTGCCTTTTCGAGTACCGGATTGCCGCTTACCAACTGCTTGGCAGGTCCGTTGTTCGGGTCGAACCAAGGGTTCTCGTTCATATCCAGTTTGTTGGCGATGCAATACTTGTTCCAGTCTTCCCGCGACATGGTGACATAGACGCTTGCAGAATCATCCACGGCGAAAGTCATGTTGTGTTCTGCCAGATAGGCATCCACCTGCGCCTTGCTCGTCCACTTGTCATATTCGCCATAGCCCAGGTCGGCAGCACCGCCCTTGCCTGGTCCGCTCGTTCCGCTGTTGGTGCGGAGCTGATAACCATTGAAGGCGAGGTCCCACTCCGTAGCAGGATAAGCCATCGTGTTGGGGTCATCCTCCATGTTCTCCATCACTAAGATGCTGTTGGCTTGTCTCTTCACCGTCTTATAGGTAGACTTGCCTGTAGCTTGATTCTTGGTAAAGATGGTATCGCCGTTTGCATCACGCTCTGCATCCTCGAAGATGTTCTTCTGTACGCCCTCGCTCCAATACTTTACGAGTTTGGCTGTACCTTTATAATGGAAATACTCCTCTATTGGTTTTCCATCAATAAAGGCGATGACACTCTGGTTAGGATTCAGCACATTATAGCGATGTCCCGTCTTCAGGTCAAAATAGAGCCAGTCGTTGGTAACACCCGTGCTATAACCTGTTTTTCGGGGCAAGGTATGACCTGTAAAGTCCTCAGCCTCATAAGATACGCAGCTCGAAAGAGCCAGCAGACTCAGAACCGTTCCACAAAGCAGAATATTTTTTTTCTTATTTAGTATATTCATAATCATTATCATTAAGAAAAGCTATTGAATTCTTCACTCTTCGTTCTTCACTCTTCACTTCTTCCTGAACGCTTTTACCAATTCATCTACCAACACTTCCACCTGCACATGCGCCTTGGCTCCTGCCGTGGCTGGCACGTTAAACATGGTGATGCCCGAACCCAGGGTCTTTGGCACGTAATTAAAGATGTTATCCACACCCACGGTTACCTTTACCTTATTATAGAAGGTCTGAATCACCGACAGGTTGCACAATACATACTGTGGCAATTTGCATCGGAAGTAGGCATCGTGGCTCTCGCCGTTTACAGAGAGTCGATCCTGCACATCGAATTTCTTCTCACCCATGTAGCTTGCCGAGAAGGTAGCGCCCAGTCGGTAGTTCTTCTTGTTGTACTTATAGTCGAGGCTTGCCGTAGCAGCATGAGGCGAAGTGGTGTTCACCTGGATGCCATCCGTCTTGCTCACGTTCACATAGCTGTAGGTGGCATTCATCGTGAAGTGGTTGAGGAAGTGCCAGCGCATGATGGCTTCCAGTCCGATGAGGTTCTGCTTCGACAGATTAGTATATTCGAAATTGTACTGCATGTCGAAGATGCGCCATACACCCTCAATCTTCTTGCGGAAGAAGTTGCCATACACATTGCCCGAGATGAAGAAGTTATCGTTCGAGTACTCTGTACCCAGACTCACATAGTTGTTCTTCTCAGGCTTCAGGTCCTCGTTACCCTTGATCATGAACATGCCGAGGTGGTCCCAGTTGAAGAACAGCTCCTTGATGCTTGGCGAACGATAGCCCATCGAGTAGTTGGCTCTCCATGCCCAGTGATCCGAAGGACTCCACTTGAAGGCAATCTTAGGCATCGCCATCAGTCCGAAGGCACGGCTGAAGTTGGTTCTCACACCTGCCGAAACCATCCAGTGGTCGTTCATCGTCCACTCGTCCTGCAGGAAAGCCTCCGTCTCTTTTAATGAACGGGTGCGCATGATGTGGGAGGCATCGCCGTTGAATCGGTCGCTCGTCAGGTCATCGCTCAGGTGCTCGATACCGAGGATGAGGTCGTGGCCCTCGAACTTCTGCGAGGTGATGGAGAGGCGAGGCTGGAAGATACGGCTCTTATACACCTTGGTACGCTCGTCGATGCGCTCATGTCGCTTGAAGCGGTCGTAGAAGTCGCCATGAAGGGAGGCGGTAATCTTGAACCAATCCTTGAAGGAGTACTTAATCTTGGTTCCTGCCGTCCAGTCACGCGCCTGACTGAAGGTCATATCCTGAATGAGGTCGTAGGTGTTCATATAGAACGCACTACCGTAGGCAAGAATCTCCAGATTCTTGAAAGGGTCGTAGAATACCTTCTGCGATACCGAGATATGCTCTGTGCCCTCGATGCCCATTGGCGGACGGGAAGCCACGCTGGTAATGGTCACGTCGTGGTCGAGCCAAGGGTTCGCCTCTTGGGTATAGACCTTCTTGTCGTTCTCCGCCTGGTACATGTAGAAGGCATCGCTCGAAGAATACCACACGTCCGTCTGCGAGGTCACCTTGCCTGCATTGAATCCTGCCGATACCCAGCTCTGCAGGTTCGGGCGGTCGGCGTTCTTCTCAAACATATACAGGAAGTCCTTCTTGGAAGGATTCTTGTAGTTGGTTTCGTTCATCTGTCCCCAGCGTACACCAGCCTGAATGTCGATAGGCTTTGTAGTTTTCTTGGTGATGAGGTTGATGACGGCACCCGATGCACGGCTGCCGGTTG
>ERZ791615.978-NODE-978-length-10061-cov-5.38617_pt1 | contig 10061 bp, 6 predicted proteins | sample MGYA00510273_ERZ791615 | MGnify/ENA primary metagenome ERZ791615 (study PRJEB30046, sample SAMN00715185) | human gut metagenome | study: EMG produced TPA metagenomics assembly of the A metagenome-wide association study of gut microbiota in type 2...
AGATAACCAAACACTCGCTTCCCGCTCCCAACTTTATCGGAGGCCTCTCCATCGGCAACCGCTTCTGGAAAGACCGCATCGGCGTGATGCTTGCCGGCAGCGTGCAGAACATCTTCCGCGGTGCCGAGCGCACCTACAACTCGGTGAAGATGGCATCGGGCGAACAGGCCATGTACATCTACTCGCTTCAGCACCGCTACTATTCTATCCATGACCTCACGGCGGGCTTTCACGCCAAAGTCGACTTGCAGCTTGACAACAACAAGCTTGAGTGGTACAACATGTATGTGCGCACCAACTCGAAGGGCGTGCGTTACAACAACTCCATAAACACCGAGTATATAAGCTCCGACACCTATACCCAAGACGACGAGACACGTTCGCTCTCGCAGACCCAGAGCGTGTTTGCCACACATCTCAAAGGCACACACCACCTCACGCCAAGCTTCACCGTCGACTGGGCCGGCATCTTCTCTCAAGCCAAGGAGGAAGACCCCGACCGCACATACCTCACGCTCACCAACACCGTTGAGGCTCCCGACGGTGTGGACGGCTCCCTGTGGTCTGCCGGCAAGAACATCCTCAAGACCATGCCCAAGGACATGGAGCGCCGCTTCCAGCACAACACCGACAAAGACTGGGCTGGCTACCTCAACCTCTCTTACGACACCCGTTTCTCCCGCGGCATCAGCGCCCTGTGGAAAGCCGGCGCACAGTATCGTCGTAAGGAGCGCGGCAACCGCTACTATTCTTACGTCTTCAGTCCCACCGACATCTCGCAGCAGCTCGACGGCAACGGCTTCGACCAGTTTGCATCAATCAACTGGACCTGCAAGACACCCTATTCGCAGGCATCGCAGCTCAACTACGACTCGAAGGAACACATCGGTGCCGCCTACCTCATGACCACCGTGAAGACTCCGTGGGGTGAGCTCAACGCCGGCGTGCGTGCCGAGCATACCAACCAGATCTACACCATGCTTCAGAAGTTCCGCAACATGGGACAGGTCGGTGAGCAGAGCTATTGGGATTGGATGCCGTCGGCATCAGTAAAGTGGACACCCACCAAGAAGATGAACGTGCGCCTGTCCTACTATCGCTCCATCAACCGCCCCGGCTTCTATGAGATCGTGCCTTACCAGATCATGGGTGAGGAATATCAGGAGAAGGGTAATCCCAACCTTAAGCGTGCACGCATCGACAACGTGGACCTGCGCTGGGAGTGGTTCCCATCACCCACAGAGCAGGTGCTTGCCGGCGTGTTCTACAAATATCTGCAAGACCCTATCGAGCAGGTCTTTGTTTCAGCCGACGGCAAGATAGGCAGCGGCGCCGATGCCTATTACATGCCCGACAACCTCGGCAACGCCAAAAACTATGGCTTCGAGATTGACGTGGTGAAATATATCCGTCACTTCGGCATCAAAGCCAACTATACCTACACCCACTCGTCCATCACCACCACGAAACGCGAGTATAATGTCGGCAGCGCCGAATATAAGACAGGTGTGACCCAGACACGTCCTCTCGTCAACCAGGCTCCTCACACAGCCAACCTCTCCTTGCTCTATAAGGACACCAGCTATGGCTGGAACGCACAGCTCGCCGCCTCTTTCACAGGCACCAAGCTCGCCCTCGTGTCGCCCTTCAAGGATGCCGACCAGTGGGACAAGGCCATGTTTGGGCTCGACTTCAGCATGGAGAAGAAGTTTCCATGTGGCGTGTCGCTCTTCCTCAAGGCCAACAACCTGCTTGACGCCAAGCGTGAGCGTTTCCTCAAGACCGTCAACGAGAGCAACCTCCAGTATGAGGGCCAGCGTTCTGACAAGACCGTCGTGGGAACATACAAATATGGTAGAACATTCCTTCTCGGTGTGAGAGTGAAACTTTAACAAAAACAACAATTATGAAACTTTCAAACAAAATTGCCTGTCTGCTTTTTGCAGCAACAGCCGTGGTCGCAGCATCATGCGAGAACGACAACATAAACCCTTACGACTATAACAACAATGGCGACAACAACCAGAACCAAGGTTCCACCGAGGTGTTGAAGACCGCCATGGCCGAGTATCCCGTCGGCTCACTCGTCTGGACCAAGGACACCACGCTCACAGAGAGCGTGGAGATTCCCGTCGGCACATCGCTCTACATCGAGCCGGGCGTCACCGTGACCTGCAAGTCGGACGTCAAGGTGCCCGTCGAGATTGTGGTTCTCGGCAACCTCTATTGCATGGGAACAGCCGAGAAGCCCGTGACCATTACCTCCGACACCAAGAAGCCCGCCGACTGGGGAGGCATAATCTGCGGTTACAACTCTGAGGAGGTGGTGCTCAACCATGTCGACCTGTCTTATGCCGGAGCAACGCCCACCGAGTCGTCGGTGTCGTTCCAGAACAAGCTCTTCAAGACAACGCTCGATGGCGGTGTGCCTGCTTTCCACTTCTGCAACGTGAACGGCAAGTTTGTCGTGGCCGACTGTTTCTTCCACGATGTCTATAATGACCAGACCTATTTCACTGGTGGACAGGGCGTGATTTACAACAACATCTTCGCCGACAGCGGCAACGCTGCCGATGGCGGCGAGGCAATAAACGTAAAGGCGGGATGCAAACTCGACATCGCCAACAACATCATCTACAATGCCTGCACCAACGCTTTCAAGCTCTCCAACGCCGGAAACAGCGAGACCGTTCCTCTCACACGGCTCACAGCCTACAACAACACCATCGTCAACTGTGGATGGCGTCGTGCCAAGAACAAAAAGGGTGGAAGCATCTGGCTTGAGAAAGCCATCGCCCCGACATTCGTCAACAACCTTGTCTACGACTGCCGCTTCGGCATGAAGCAGCCAAAGAAGGACGGTGCCGACCTCGCAAACTCTAACGTCGCTCCCAACTATTATTTCGCTTCTACCGAGACCGGCGTCAAGCAGATGTCGAAAGATGCCGACCTTATAATCTGGAACGACAACGACATAAAGAGCAGCGTGGCAGGACAGCTTGACCCTCTGTTCAAGAACTTCAAGCGCACCGATGGCATGAACATCAACTGCGAGGTCGACGATGCTGCTAAGGGAGCGCCCATCGCCTTCGACCGATCATGGGATCTCAATCTTCAGCCCACAAGTCCTGCTCTCTCAGGAGGTGCCACCGGTTTCAGTCGTGTCTTCCCCACAGGTCTCGCTTTCTTTGGCATGAAGAGAGTGATGTTCTTCGACAACAGCAACGACCAAAACTATTATTTCACAGCTCCTCTGCCCACCTCACGCTTCGGCGCTGCGATGTAAGCAAGGTATCGATGGCGACGCCCACCGTGAGCCATCAATGCTATGTTGGCAAAAATTTCGTGAAACGTATAAAAACAAAAAATGAGCTTTCGCAATAAACCATGCTTGCGAAAGCTCTATCTAAATTTTTTCATCTAAAGGCTTTTCCAAAAGGGCCGATCCCAAAGCCTGGCCTTAACAAAATGAAAGCTCCAAGCTCTGTGTACTTTCCCACCACATCTTAGCAGATGATGGCGATGATGGACGGCGTGAAGAGGGAAGTGAAGATGCCGTTGATGGTCAGGCCCAGGCTGGCATAAGCGCCATGAATGTTGCTCACGTCCATCGATGTGGCGGTGCCGAGAGCGTGCGCCGCCGTGCCCATTGACAGTCCCTGCGCCTTTGCGCTGCGCACATGAGCAAAGCCCATCGTCTTATATCCGCACACGGCACACAGCAAGCCGACACTCACCACCACCGCTGCTGTGAGCGAGGGTATGCCGCCCACCGCCTTCGTCACCTCCATGGCGATAGGTGTGGTCACCGATTTCGATGCCAACGACAAGATAACCTCTTTTGAGGCACCCATCTTCTGCGCAACATACACCACCGAGATGATGCCCACCACGCAGCCCGCCAGCTCGCTCAGCATGATGGGCACAAGGTCTTTCTTTATCTTCTCAAGCTGCATGTACAAAGGCACACCCAGCGCCACCACAGCCGGGCGCAGCCAAAACTCGATCATGTGGCCGCCCGCGTTGTAGGTCTCATAGCTCACGCCCGTGACCTCCAGGAACCCGATGACCACAACGATAGCCACCAAGATGGGGTTCATGACCACCCATCCTGTGCGTCGGCGCAGCAGCTTGCCAACGAAATAAGAGCCGAAGGTGAGGGCTATAAGGAAAAACTCGTTGCTGAAATAGTCTTTAATCATTGTTCTTCTCCTTTCTTTTCTGTGATTTTCTCATGTTTAACGGTGCGTCCATAGATCTGGTGAACCCATCCCGTAATCGCCAGCACCAAGACGGTGCTCACCACCGATGCGGCGACGATAGGCACAAACTGTGCTTTGATGATGTCAAAATAAAGCATTATGGCCACGCCTGGCGGCACGAAGAAGAACCCGATGTTGGTGACGAGAAAGTCGGAGATGCTACGCACCCACTCCAGACGTATCACCTTTAGCTTAAGCAAGAGCGTAAGCAGCAACATGCCAAGAATGCTCGATGGAAGAGGAATGTGCGTGAGCGTAATAATTAGTTCGCCTAAGGCGAGGCAGCCAAACAATATGGCCAGTTGTCTAATCATCATAAGCTGAAATACCTTTTCTTTGTTTAAAACCTATCCTTTATATAAAAATTCTGTTTTTTGTCCGTTATCCTTGCAGGGCGCCATCGTCATTCCAAGCCGTTTCGATTGTCCAGTTTTTTTTATGGCGAAAAAGCGTGGTGCAAAGGTATACTTTTAAGCGCATAGGCCCTTCGCTTTTTCCCGATTTTATGTTTTATAACATGTTTTTTTGATTTAAATTATCTTCGTTCCATTAGCTTATCTTATGTTGTAAAACATAAAAAGCGCCTTTAGCTCATTAATATTAATGTAATGCGCCCAGACCTGCCGCCGCACCGTCGGCCCGTGAACACGGTGTTTCAGAAATATGCCCTCTTCCCGCATCTTAACGTGTTCGACAACATCGCTTTTGGTCTGAAGCTTAAGAACACCCCCAAGGACACCATCGTGCAGAAGGTGAAGAACGCCCTGCTCATGGTCAACTACTCGCCACAGGCCACCGCCGCCTGTCCCGTCGCCACCGCCGCCGCCATGTGGTTGCTTACTGATTTTATTTTCGCCTCTCGCTTGCGTTTTGTTTAACGACAATAGAGACAATTTTTTTAAAGATTTTTTTTAGAAACGAAATATAAAAGGGACAATTTTTTATGTGCTGGTCTTGTTTCCCCTGACACATAAAAAATTGTCCCTATTGTCTTTAAAACAAAAATTTCTTAAGAAAAAATTGTCCCTATTGTCTCTATTGTCGTTTGAAACCACGCTATGACTTAAAACGTCCCTCATTGAGGGAAATAATCGGCTGCATATTTAATAGTTCAACCCGAAGCACCACAGCGGAATGATGTTGCCGAAGCCTGTTTCTATATCGTCCTTCACGATAAAGGCATTGTCCAGGCCTTCTATCTGCTGTTTGCCCTTCTTGCGACCGCCAATCTCGAAGGTGTATTTGCCAATGACGAAATCAGACTGACGTGAGGCTGTCACAGCATTGCGCACACGCATCTGATTGTAGAAGAATGTCTCGCGCAGATTGCCTATGTTTGGCGTGCCACCGGCAAGAACCGTCATCAGACTTGGATTGTCGATATATACTTTCTCTATCTTTCCAAGATTGCGTATGCCAGAAGTGTCGTCGCGAAGCAGTCCTATCATACCCGACTTCTCAAGATAAGCCAGATAATCGGGTATGCTGTTCTTGCTTGCGCCTATCTCCGACGCCAGACTGTCTGCTACGGGCTTATATGGGGCCAGATGCGAGAGGATGGCAAGCAGCTGCTTCAGTTTGCGGGCTGTTGAGGCTTTCATGTCGGCATACTGAGGTATGTCCACTTCTATAGTCTGCGTCACCACTTGCTCCATACGCATCGGGAAATCGCCCTGGACGGAGAAGGGATAATAGCCACGACTCATATAGTCGCGGAAGAGAGGCAACGGATGTTCTACGGCATCAAGCACAGCGCGGTTGCTGAGGATGTCGTCGAGGGCGTAAACCGGGCTGTCTATGCCATGGAAGAAAGACAGATACTCTCTGAACGACAAGCCATACATGAAATAGAGCAAGGCACGACGACTGAGGTCGGACTCGCCACGATATATGTCGAGCACCGAAGAACCGGTAAAGACGATGTGCAACGAAGGGTGCATGTCGTACATAAGTTTCAGTTCTCTGCTCCAACCGCTATACTTGTGCACCTCGTCAATATAAAGATGCGTTCCGCCCTCCTTCACAAATTTGTCGGCAAGGTCGAAGAGCTTATGGTCGGCAAAGTAGATGTTGTCGGCTGTGATGTAGAGGCTATGGTTTTCGGGCGTGTTCTTTATGCGCTGCAATATCATTGTCGACTTGCCGATGCCTCGCGGGCCAAGTATTCCCACCAAACGACTATCCCAACTAATCTCGTTATACTTATAACGCACGAATGTGGTGGGCGTCTGCTTAAGCAATTCGCGCATGTATTCATAAAGTTTCATTTCTATCATAGCTTGTAGACGTTTGATTAATGATGCAAAGATACGAAAAATCCCTCAATGAGGGAAATTTTCGATAGATTTGTCCCTCTTAGAGGGATTTTTATATAATTGATTATTCTGTATTGGTCTGTTTTTTTACACCTTTTACGCTATCTACGGGTTACAATAGAGGCTTTTTCTATTGTCACCTAATGTCTCGTCATTCAATGCATAAATATACGTTTTAGTCCGTATATTTATTCAGTTTCCCATTAAGCCCATTTGACAAAATGAAAGTGCCCATTTGACGTTGTCAAAGAGGCTCTTTGACAGCCTCATTAAGCCTCTTTGACGACCTCAAAGAGGCTTAATGACAAAGCAAGGGTATATTTAAGAACCGTTAACAATTTGTGATTAAAAATTAACCAAAATTTTGTACGTTTTGATAGGATAAGGCTTTGTTTGCTATCTTTCTGTCATTCTGTATATTTATGCAAAACCGCGGTAAAAATGCTCCCGTTTTAACATTTTTGCATCCTTTGCAAAGCATGCTTGTAAGCCAAAACCACGTCACTTGAAGATTGTAAACATGGCACTGTTGAAGCTTAAACAAGATTCTATTGTTTTTTAAAACCGCGCTATGCTTGCGCTTTCTTTCTAATCTCAAGCAAGCGTCGCCTTCTTGCTTTGGCAAGCGACAAAGTCGAGCGCAGCGACGCTTGCTTGAGATAACTTCCATTTTTAAAATGCGAAAGTTCAATATTTGATAATTCTGTATTGGTCTGTTTTTTTTACACCCTTGCGGATGCAAGTTTACAAGTTATGAACCTTATTTGTCTTCCCACACATCTCTTATGCTCAGTTGGGTGGTGTTGCCTTTACTGCAAGCATCTTCGTTTGCATAACCAGGTCCAATTTGAACTTGACTACCGGCACAAATGCCTTGAATGTCTACATAGCGCACAGCTATCATTGGTTTGTTGTATTTTTTCATAATAAAGCCCCATGCGCCGAAGGCGCAATTTTGAATTTTGAATTTTGAATTTTGAATTTTGAATTTTGAATTGTCGGCTTTCAGCCGATGTTGAGTTTTCGAATTTTGATTTTCCCTTCTCAAGGCGCCAGCCTTTTTTACCTTTTTATTTTTTTACCTTTTTACCTTTAAAAGGGCTATAGGATTTTTCACTTTTCGTTTTTCACTTTTCCCTTCTCAAGGCGTCAGCCTTTTTTACCTTTTTTACCTTTTTACCTTTTTACTTTTTTACCTTTAAAAGTTTTTTCCCTTTAAAAATATAGACCTGTCCACTCTGTAGCGAGCTGATGCGTCGTCCCGAGAGGTCATATATCGGGGTGTCGGCAGGCTCGTCAGCGGGAGCGTTGACGTCGGTTATTCCCGTAGTCTCGTCGTCAAACGACATGGTGACGGTCTTTGCCTCCCTGCCCACCTTGCTCATGTCGAGATAAGCGCGGTAGGCACCGACCTTCAGCGATTTGTTGCCGCTGGCAACGCGGTGGAACATGCCGTCGGTCTGCAAGATGTAGCTTCCGCCGGGGGCTGTGATGCTCTTGAACGATCCTCTCATCATGCCGCTGTTGACGGGAGCCGATGCCTTGGCGTTGGTAGCGTCGAAGCTGACGGCAGCGGCAACGGGCGTGTCGGCGGTCAGGTCGCGGTGGTAGATGTATGGCTTGCCCGCCTCAATCTTGGTGACCTGCTTCAGCTTCACCGCCGTCTTGTCTGTTCTGTCGGCATCCACCTCATAAAGCTTGTCGAAGCCAATGAACGTGCCGTCGCCCAATGTTCCGCCCACGGGCGAGCACAGCGTGCCATATACTGCCTTGTCGTTGACGGGGAAATAGGGCTTTATGCTTCTGGAGATTTTTTTGTCACCAAATTTCTTGTTGCCGGTGTTTGCAAGATAATCGTCTATATGGCTGTACAGTTGGGCAGGTGTGTTCTTGAACATGTCGGTATATTTATTATTGCCGTTTGAGAATTTGCTGCCAACAATCACCGCTTTCAAATTTGTACATGTAGAAAACATATACTTCATCGATTGAACATTGGCTGTTTCAAAATTTGTCAAATCAATGGTCTTTAATTTTTCGCTATGGCCAAACATTGCTTGCATAGTAGTTGCAGCTGATGTGTCAAAACTTGAAACATCCAACGATTCTAGTCTATTACATCTCCTAAACATATAACCGAAATCTTCAACATTTGATGTCTCAAACGCTGACAAATCTAATGATTTAAGACTGGTACATTTATGAAACATGCTGCACATCGTCGTTACCTTTGATGTGTTCAAATAATGAAGATTCTCTATTTCCTCAAGCTCAGTGTAATCCTTAAACCAATTTTCGCATGATATAGGCTGGTACAAAGCGAAGGACTCGTTAAATGTTGCCTTTGTGAATGGTTTACTTTTGTCTTTATTTTTTTTCGTCCAACCAATCAGTTCATACTCTCCTGTACCAAGAGTCTTTTTATATCCGTAATATAACGTAATCGTTTTGTCGTTTTGCTTAACCCACGGTATAAGATATGTGGCGTCGAGGAAATAGCCGTCAACGATCTTAGCATAGTCTCCGTTAACAAGAGCTGGGTTATAGGTCCTGCTTTCGCCGGCAAGATTAGAACAACGGAAAAACATTTCAGACCCTGAATTAGGGTAGTTGACCACAAACTTGGGGCTTGCGTATATTGCCTTCAACGAACTGCATTCGTAGAACATCTTTTGAAAATTCTTCACTTTTTGAGTGTCGAAACTTGAGAGATCGAGATGCTCCAGGCTTTTGCAAAGCTCAAACATGCTTTTCATGTTTTTCACGTTAGATGTGTTCAGACCTTTGAGATAGATTGTCTTCAGAACCAAGCAATAGTAGAACATATTGTCCATGTCCTCAACATTCTGTAAGTTCATGTATGTGAGGTCTACCGACTTTAATTTTGAGCATCCTGCAAACATGTATGACATGTATCTCACTTCCGACGTGTTAAGATTCTTGATGCCCTTTATTTCTGTCAGCTGAAGAAAGCCATTAAACCAAGATCTACAGGTGGTGGGTCTTGCTGCAGCAAAGCTCTCGTCAAAAACAACCGTTGTGACATTTTTCTTAATATCGTCCTTGGCTGACCAGTTAGGCACATAGGTTTTGCTGTTAAGCGTGAAACACTGCTTGTCGTCAATGGTCGGTTGCTCCCCATATTTGAAGGTCATGGTCTTGGCATCGCTGTCGAACACGACGTATGGTCCGACAGCGGCAAAGGCACCTATAGCCCCTGCAAAAAGGAACGCCATTATCACAACAAAACGGGACAGAAGCCCGTGAGTGATGTTTTTTTCAGTTGATTCCATCTTTTTCATTTCTTTTGTTTAGAGGTTTTTAATTTTGCTACTAAGAAAGTCTTAATAATAAGCAAAATTAAAAAAAATAGAATGAAAAAGCGGCTCTACCGATATTGTCCGTGGATGAGAGGCCTGGCTGCTAGCCAAAATATCCTGCAACAACGGAATAGATAAAGAAACTTTTGTACCTTTGCATCATG
>ERZ791615.984-NODE-984-length-10022-cov-1.73733_pt1 | contig 10022 bp, 18 predicted proteins | sample MGYA00510273_ERZ791615 | MGnify/ENA primary metagenome ERZ791615 (study PRJEB30046, sample SAMN00715185) | human gut metagenome | study: EMG produced TPA metagenomics assembly of the A metagenome-wide association study of gut microbiota in type 2...
TTTGCCCAGATAGGATCATCCGGCGACGGTGCCAAGATAGGATCATCCGGCAACGATGCCAAGATAGGATCATCCGGCGACGATGCCAAGATAGGATCATCCGGCTACGGTGCCAAGATAGGATCATCCGGCAACGATGCCAAGATAGGATCATCCGGCAACTATGCCCAGATAGGATCATCCGGCTACGGTGCCAAGATAGGATCATCCGGCTACGGTGCCAAGATAGACAGCACAGGCGAAGGCTGTGTCATCATGTGCGCAGGTATTAACTCTGTAGCAAAAGCCTCAAAAGGATCATGGATAACATTATCCGAATGGTCTTATTCTGATAAAAAGCAAAGATATATCCCCGTTTGCGTAAAAACGGAATTTGTTGATGGGGAGAAGATAAAGGCGGATACATATTACAAATTAGCTGGAGGGGTATTTAAAGAAATACAATAGTCCCAAGGCATTGCTTATCGGAGGATCGCATGAGAGACATCTACATCAAAGACCCCGACGGCGAACCGGAGTACGACGGGGAGGAGGACAACGAGGAATATGAGGAGAGCATGGAGGAGCTTAGGTTCCTATGTGATTCATATAATTGGTAACATCCCGCCCTTACGAGGTGCAACCCCGACCCAGACCGGCAACCGATATCCTAGACAAGTGGTAGGCCATGACGATATCATTGGCCCGGTGGAAAGGGACACGGTAGTGAGGGCAGGGCGGCCGATGGTCTTAGTCCGGGTTCGACTCCCGGAGGCTGACGAATTAAATACACGATAACATGGACAAATCAGAAGAGATTGACAAATTAGCGATAGCGTTGGCCAAGTTCCAAGGATCGCTAGAGCAACCAAGCCTCAATTCCGAGGTCAAGGTAAGGACTAAAACGGGAGGAGAATACAAGTTTAAGTACGCGGACCTATCCGAATGCAAAAGGGCGGCGAAACAGCCATTAGCCGACAATGAACTTTCAGTATGTCAGCTAATAGAGGATGATTACTCTATCCGGACCATACTGCTTCATTCCTCCGGTCAATGGATATCGTCCAAGGTAAGGATGCCATCCAATACGGCGGACGCTCAATCCATAGGATCGGCCATCACGTACGCCAAGAGATACGCCTTTTGCGCCATCCTAGGCATCGTGGCTGACGATGACGAGGACGCTAACATAGCGAGCGGTAATACCGCCCAAAAGGAGCAGCCTAAAGAGCAGCCTAAAAAGGCTAACTCCAACGAGAAGAAAGAGCTTACGAGAGATCATATAAATAATGAGAGTGCCATGGAATCCATATCTAAGTGGATATACAAGAACGAGAAGAAGGCCAAGGAATCCAACCAGTCTTTCTCCGTGGAGAGCCTTATAAACAAGTCCTACATCGTCGGAAAGGTGGAAATGGAATCCATTATCGAGATATACAACAACTATAAAATAAACAATAACCTATCATGAGCAAAGAACTAGAGCTAAGCGGCAAGACTCCGCTAACGAAAAGCGAGATCGAGGATTTATCAGTAGAACTTTTGAACCCGGTATTGGAAGGAGAGGTAGATCCCGTATCACACGTCGTCAAGTTAAAGGCGATGCAAGAGACCATCAAGAGGACGCTGGACGATGACCGGATGAAGGACGCCGTCCTTTCCGAGATCGAGAAATACGGTAAGGAGCGCTCTTGGAACGGGGCCACGGTCAAGATAAAGGAGACAGGCGTATCCTACGACCACTCCAATTGCAATGACCCGGTCTACGCTAGGCTGATCGAGGAAAGGATGCTTCTCGATGCCAAGATAAAAGAACGGGAGGCGTTCCTGAAGACGGTGCCGGATAATACCACGGTCATTGATGACGAGACCGGGGAGATATACACGATCCATCCGGCGATAAGGATGGCTAAGATGTCATATTCTATAACATTCAACAAAAAATAATCCACGCATGCCGTGGCTACGGGACGGTGGTTATCCCTGCCGTAGCGAATAACCGACCGCCCCGCTTATAAATCTAAAATTTAAAATCATAAACATTATGGCAAATTTATACGGCTCAATCTGCTTGAGCGACATACCGAAGGAGTTGATGAAAAAAGTAATGACGGCCAAGGGAGAGAAGATCTTCCTCAATATCTCGATCGGGGAGAAAAAAGAGCCTGTCACGTTCGACAACCGCACCTATACGCATTATGTGTCTTGCGCCCCAAGGAAAGAGGAACGAAAGGAAGGCGTTTATTATGGCATAGGTGACTTGATGGAATCCACGTTCAAGAACAACATCCCCTCACCGGAGGATATCAACAACGCCCCATCGGTCGATGATTCGGATCTCCCCTTTTAATCATGGAACTATACTTGCTCAACACCGCCAGCGGATTGAGGCCATGCTATGATTCCGACTATGACGAGAAGAAAAAACTCAAGCTAGGTAAGATATACAAGGCCAAGATAACGCTGGCACGGAACTACGACTTCCTAAAGAAGTATTTCGCCTTGATAAATTGCGCATGGTCTTACCAAAACGAGAAGACCACGGCGCATTTCAAGGAGAGCGTGGAGTGTTTCCGGAAGACCGTCGAGATCGCCGCCGGGCATTGCGATACGGCCTATAGCATATCACGTAAAGAATGGATAGAGATCCCGAAGTCGATAGCCTTCGACAAGATGGACGAGGCCGAGTTCATGGATCTCTACGAGCGTGTGAAGGACGTGCTTTTCTCGGTATTCCTTCGTGATATATCCGAATACGATTTTAGGAGAAACCTTTCGAATTTTTAGTCATGAGAAAAAGCGACAGGCCTCCAAATTACCTTATCGATAAGATCGTGAGGCATACCAACATTATTATTACCGCTCCTTATGGCAGCGTCAAATACATGGATGCGGCCAGACTCCTTAAAAAGGAGGTCAAGAAGCTGGAAACCTATAAGAGATACGATAATGAGAGATCTTAAATACTGCCTCAATGAGGCTTGCTCTAAAAGACATTGCCTTTGCCATCAACGGCAGAGGCATTGGACAGACCCGTCTAAAAAAGAAGGGGAAACGTTTAGCCCGCAATCGGCCTTACTTGACGGGAATACTCCTTGCAAAGGGTATGTCCCACAATACGAAAGAAGAAAATATAATATTAAATATTAATGATATGGGAAAGAGAAAAGAAGGTTCTTACAACTTTGACAAGAACGTACAAATGTTTTTGGCTTGCGCAAAGGACGATAACCGTCCCGCTATGGAATGCGTATATTTCAAGGGAGATTGGGCCTACGCCAGTGACGGACATATTATCGTTAAAAACAGGATATCCGAATGCTCAAACCTTGACGAAGCCATGATACAGGCGTTAGACGGCAAATTACTGCATAGTCTATTTTTTAAGGACATGTTGAAATATGATGACATCCTTATCTCTGATGACGGAATAGAGTGCCATAAGAAGAATGACAAGGCGTTCTTCTATTTCGCGGATGAGAACTTAAAATATCCAGACGCAGAGAAAGTGATACAAAATTATCAGGCAAAACCCAGCGTTCCGCTTCCTCAAATATCCTTTAACATGGGCTTATTCGACATAATGAGGAAAGCTTTATATGAATGCGAACGATGCACGGCTACTTTCAAGGGCGTTAACGATGCCATCATTTTTGACAGCATGGTAGAAGACGTAAGCAGTATCGGATTAATCATGCCTTTATACAATGAGGCACTAAACCAACAAATATGAGAAATTTTATCAACAAACATTGGGTATTGATATTGGCCATAGCCTTTATTCCGGCAGGGAACAGAGTTTTTAACCATGTTGACGCATGGCTAGGAATAGTCATTATGTTAACTAGTTCATTATTTATAATTTACAAACTATTTAATTTTATCAAGAATGAAAAGGACAAGTTTTAAGTTTTTTACTATAGCGATAATCGCTATGGTATTTTTATCCTCTTGTGAACGTGTAGCACCTAATTACGCTGGGGTATTGATGGAAAATTACGGGAAACAAGGGAAGGAGGATTTCAAGGTCGTATCAGGCAGGGTTTCAACTTGGGAATGGGGCACGGAATTATTTCAAGTGCCGCTATTCGACCAACGAGGCGAGTTCGGAAGCCCTGTCACGTTAAAAGCCGCAGACAATACGGAGTTTAACGCACGCCCCACTTACTCCTACAAGGTTATCAAAAACAGGGCAATAGACGTTGTTTTCGATAACAAGCACATAGACAAGGCCGATACGGAATCAGGCAAAGACGGTTTCATGCAATCATTGGAGGATAACATACTAGAACCTCGCATCTATGACCTGATCAAGGAGGAAAGCCGTAAACATAAGACCGATAGCTTAATGGCAGACGGAGGTTCTCTTTCTTTTGAGAAGCGCCTTGAGCAGATTGTAGATAAGGAATTCGAGAAAAGAGGTCTTCAATTACTCACATTCTCGGCGCAATTAGAGTTTTCCAAGGCGGTTCGCGAGAAAATTGATAGTAGGAATGAAGTTAACACCAATATTTCGGTTTTAGACCAGCAGATAGCGGAGCAACGGAAACGTAACGAGTTGGAGCAATTGAAAACGGAACAAGCGTTAATCACTTCGAGAGGATTGACTAAAGAAATTCTTTATAAGCAGTTTATCGACAAATGGGATGGTCGTACCCCCATTTATGGAGCGATACCCGATTTAATAAAGATTCAGAACTAAGGATATTAATATTAGAGTGTGTTTTTCATGGTATTAGATTTAGTTTTTATCCCCGCCGTCCGTGAGGATACGCGGGGATTTCGGGCGGTAAGTATTCCGGGATGAAACGTTACGGAGTGCGCATGACGTAAAGAGGCCGGTTCGATCCCGGCACCGTCCACGAATAACAAACATATAATTATGGAAACAATACAGAATTTAGATCACTTGACAATGGCCATATACCTTATCACCGCAATACTAGGACTGATCGCATTGATATTGGCCGTATTCTTACTAATAAACGATAAAGATAAAACATGATTTAGTGATAGCCGTTGACCCGGACATAGATAAATCCGGCGTATGCGTACTGTCTCCTTCAACGAGACAGCTAATTCTAAAGAGCCTCCCCTTCCCTGTGTTGGTCGATTTCATAAAGGAGGCAAGAGAGAGATACAAGGGGGTAGACATAGTGGTCATTGTCGAGGCCGGATGGCTTAACGAAAAAAGCAACTACCATAAGGCTAGGGGTAAATCCGGCGAGAGGATAGCCAAGTATGTAGGTCGTAACCAGCAAACCGGGATATTGCTTCTCCAGATGTGCGAGCACATAGGTATTCCCTGCGAAGAGGTAAAGCCTTTGACCAAGCATTGGAAAGGGGACGAGGGCAAGATAACCCATGAGGAACTCTCCTACATAGTCGGTCCCTTGCCTAAGAGAACGAACCAAGACCAACGTGACGCTACGATTCTGGCTTGGTGGTACGCCGATCTACCAATAAAAATAAAGACTTGGTGATATGGCGAAGAAGAAAGACGAGCAAGAAAAGGTGAAATGTGGCGATTGCGCCAACGGACATCCTCACAAGGGGCTATGCGTTTGGTGCATCATACATGACGCTGGACGGGTAGCTAACTCCACGAGATTTTGTAACACTTTTAAAAAGAGAAAATAATATGGAACAAGAGAAATTTGATTTATGGTGCGTGGTCGAGTTATTCGGCCATTCAAGGATAGCGGGAAGATGTACGGAACAGAACGTGGCCGGTACCAATATGCTTCGGGTAGACGTTCCGGATACGAGTAACCAGCCCGGTTTCACCCGCTTTCTCTCATCGGGGGCCATATACGCTATAAATCCTGTCTCCGAGGAAGTGGCAAGGCAAATGGCGGAGAACCTGCAAATACAACCTGTAAACATATGGGACGTAAGACACCTTGTAGACCAAAAACTAAAGTCCCTGCAGGACGGCGAGTCTCCGGATTTTGATTTTTAATATATGGATAAGGGTTTCATAATGCTCTCTCGTAAGTTTTTCTCTAATGAAATATGGGAAGCAACCCGAGCGTATCAGATGCGCCGATTGCGTGCACGGCAAGCCTCACAAGGGTCTGGCCGTATGGTGCGAGATATTGAACACCGGGAGGGTAGCGAACGCCCTCCGGTATTCGGACAACTAAAAACGATAACTTATATGAGAACGATCAAAGCGAACACGAAGGCAAAAGGGGATATACTCCCGGAGCCTAAATTCAAGAGGATACCCGTAAGGGTTGACAAGAACACGATCATCCTCGTAAGGGAGGGATTGAACGTGGAAGAGCATCTAAAAAGATTCAAGGACAAGGACAAGGACAAGGACAACACGCCACCGGGATATATTCCGTGGTTCTAAAACACCTTAGAGCGCAAAAGGAAAAAAATAATCTATTTTGTTAAACATATATCCGATAAAGGATGTTTATTAAATAAGTTTATACTTTTGCGCAATAATTGATTGATATAATAGTTTTAGAATAAGACCCAAATTAATATAACATGTGCATAATCAAAGAAATCGGTCGATTCATCAGTCAAGGGGCGTGTACATTCCGGGATGCGGCCGCCGGACGTTATGAGCATACCTCCCCTTCTCTAGAGGAGATAAAACGAGAGATATTCTCCAGGAAAAGCGATCGCCTTGAGGATAAGGCGAACCTTATTGAAGATCGGAAAAACATAGAGAAGGATGTTCGAAAATCATTTGATGAACTGGTTTTAAATCATGGGTAAACAGGAGATAAAGCAACGGGAGACGCAATTGGCCACAGGCAATGGCATGGGTAAGCAGGTAGAGCAGACTTATACCGTAGATGATAATTGCCTGCCTTCTCCCCAAGAATTAGCGTCATATAAAGAAATTGACCCTAAGATAGTTGATTATCTTCTAAGCTCATCTATCAAGGAGCAAGAGCACAGGCACGATGTCGACGTGAAAAAATTGGAGATCATCAAACGGTCAGAGGATAAGCAATCCATGATGAATTGGTGGGGCATGTTCTTCGCTTTCTTGTCTATTATCGTATTGTCGTCACTTGCGGCTTATGCCCTATATTTAGACAAGCCTTGGTTCGCTGGTATAATAGGTGGCGTAGCATTTGTATCCATAGCCTCTATCTTCGTAAGAAAATCAAGCGGCGAGGATATACCTCATAATAAAGGGTAAAAATAAATTTATTAGATTTCTCACTAAAGAGCGGACAAATTAATTTTTGCCCGCTTTTTGTTTGGCATTTTGAATTTGAGTTGTATCTTTGCGTCATACTTCGCCAAAGTATGACATATATTGATTAGTGATGAGCGGCATTTATTGTGTCGTTTTGATTGCTTTATTATGCAAAGATATAAGCCGTCAGTATCCCGTTGGGCTGCTATCACTATTGATGTAGTCGTACTTTGGCGAGTAAAAGGGAGCTGGCGGCTTTCTTCATATATAAACTCAAATTTCATTCAACAATGCCAAAGTACAGTGAAATCGGAGTTAAGTCGAATAATAGTAAACTTATCTCATGGGCTACAGTAGCCCGTATCTACAACGCATTACCCTGCGAGGTATGCAAGTGTGAAACCATAGAAGACGCTAAAGGATATACCAAGGCGTTGCTCTATTTACTATCCGCTTTATTTATCGCAGGATTGGAGAAAGGAGGTGCGCTATGAGTACTCTAACAGCACGTCAACAAACTATCAAGATCAACCGCCTATCCAAGGAGAACGACCAGCTTTCCAAGGAACTGGAGCACGTGAAAGAGCAGCTCAGATGGTCACGCATCACGTCCTCGCAAGAGACGGAACTAAAGAACTCATGTTTCTTCTTCATCGCCGCCAAGGGGCTATTCACCGAATGGCACGAGTGGCACGACAAGAGGATAACAGAGAGGTTGATGGACGAGATCAAGAGGACTATCAAATAGGGGATATTACTTGGTTAAATATATTTAATAGAGCAAATAATATTGTAGGTAAAAAAGTTGATAAACATAGTTGACTAAACCAATTGATCGTAACGTTTCGATGATACTAATCATAGTATATAAGCAAACATATAAGTAACAATTACTTACATTAAAACAAGTATCTAATTCATATATCGAATCATATATCAAACTCGATATGAAATAGATATTAAATCGAAACACATTTGGTTTTGCTTGTTCAATCAACTTATATTTATCTTATAAACATTTGATAACAAAAGGACATAAAATGTATAAGCCCCCTATTGCGCACCTTGATAATTGTCATTACCTTTACGGTACAAGCTAAGAATTAAACGATCATTATATGCAAGGCTAATGGTCGAATAAAGATATTTTTTAGGGCATTTCTATATATTCCGTCTTGCACATTGGGAGTATATGGATTTGCTCTTTTTTCTTTGAAAAAATTTAAAGAATAAGGATATGAAAACGAATCAAGAAATGGTTCGAAAGATAGGCAAGTTTAATGTTATCCAACGAACAAGTGAGAAATGGGTAGATATAGATGGCTATAATGGATTATATAAAGTATCTAATTACGGTCGTATTGTTTCTTTACGTAATGGTAGCCCAAAGATATTAAAATGTAATATAACAGCAAAAGGATATTTAAGAGCGTCATTTCATATAAGACCAAAGCAAAAACATTCATTTGTTCATAGGCTTGTCGCACATGCATTTATCCCAAATAAAGAAAATTACACTGAAGTAAATCATATAAACGGGAACAAATTAGACAATAGGGTCGAAAATCTTGAATGGTGCTTACCTAAGTATAATTCGTGGCATAAAATTAACATACTTGGATATAAAGTTTCAGATGAAACCAAAAGGAAAATATCTAAAATAAAAACTGGAGTAAAATTATCAGATGAAATAAGAAATAAAATGTCCAAAGGGCATATTGGTACTAAAAGGAGTTTTGATAGTGTTATTAAAACTGCTAAAGGCCATTTTAAAAAGGTATATCAGTTTGATAAAAACGGGACGCTAATTAACGTATTCGAGTCTATGAAAGATGCCTCAAATAAAACAAAGACAAATACTTCTTGTATAAGCAATGTGTGTAGAGGAAAACGAAAATACGCAAATGGTTATGTATGGAGATTTGAAGCAACGTGAACTGTGGCAACTGGAGAAGAAGGTAGCCGATCTGATAAACGAGGGATTCATTACCGCCTTCGATCCTCTTATTGACTATCTTCGCAAACTATACGAAAAGAAAAACAATCCTGCTGTATTCATCCCAGTAGCATAATACGATTGACATATTAAGATTTTAAAAGCCCCGGTTTCGACCGGGGAGTATATCGTACACTTTAAATTTAAGTAATCATGGATTTTTTAGAAAAAGACTTAGAAGACATTATATGGGATGCGTCTAAAACAAACGAAGGTAGGTCTATCCTAAGTAAAAGAGGATTAGATATTGAAGGAAAGATGTTTAGACAAGTAAGTTTGGCTGAATATGGCAGAATTGATCTTGCCTCTGTACAAATAGATCCATCCTGTATATGTGTAAATATTTATGAGTTAAAAAAGGACTTCATAAATTTAGACTCAATGATTCAAGTCGCAAAATACGGAAGTGCTGTCAGAGAATATATAGAAGGTAAATATCTAACAAACAGACCTATATCTATAAAGTTAACATTAATAGGATCTAAAGTTGATCTTCAATCAGACTTCATATTATCTTACAATATGTTTGATAGACTATCAATATATTTATATTCTTACAAAATAGACGGAATATCATTTAAGTACTTAAATAAAAATGCGTATAAGAAAGGGAACAGTCTTCTTTTTAAAAATATAAACATATCACGATCTGACATTAAAGAGATGATAGAAAGAAGAATCCAATATGAACCTTTTTAATCCATAAATAAATGATAGTATTAAAAACACCAAAGAACAAGCATGGGACGAAACAAAAAAAACGGTCTTGACTATTTTCCTTTCGATATTGATTTATTCCAAGACATTCGCATCAGAAAACTGATCAAGTATCAAAGTGGTAAAGCCGTAACAGTATATACTCTCCTGCTATGTATT
>ERZ791615.988-NODE-988-length-10004-cov-3.5294_pt1 | contig 10004 bp, 6 predicted proteins | sample MGYA00510273_ERZ791615 | MGnify/ENA primary metagenome ERZ791615 (study PRJEB30046, sample SAMN00715185) | human gut metagenome | study: EMG produced TPA metagenomics assembly of the A metagenome-wide association study of gut microbiota in type 2...
TACAGTGCGACTGCGAGGATCGTGCCATATTCTATGCCTATCTGGTGCACGAGATTCTGGGTCTTGATGTGCATCTCATCCAGTTCCCTGGTCATGAGTGTACTGCCGTGGCTTTCAACCAGCCAGTGGCGAACGGCACATCTTACGAATACAAGGGCAAGACCTACTACATCTGCGACCCAACCTATATTGGTGCAAGAATAGGCAGATGCATGCCAAGTTACGCAAAGGAGTCGCCACAGATTGAAGTGTGGTACTAAAGAATAAAAATGCAAAAGGGTGTGTCATGGACTTATGGCACACCCTCAAAATACTCCTTATCATTTTTTAAAAGCCAATAAAATGAATTGTAACATCTCCTATAATATCTACAATAAATGTATATTTGCAGGGCCAAACGTCTTGCAAATAATCCTCGTGGCTTTGTTACCTATAAATTATCTTTCCATATTTGCCTACAATAAGACAGAAAGAATAAAAATAGAAAAAACACCAGAGATTCAAAAAGGAAAAAATTGCATCTGGCATATAACAACACCATCTGGCATAAGCAACGTGGATTATATAAAATACCTAGACAAGAATGATACTATTATTGTCGTGGCAGACAAGCAATTGTCTAAGTATATTCGCACGAAAGACGGATTATCCTTAATGACCTCAGAAAATCCTACCACATTCTTAGAATATAACCCAAAAGGATTGCAGATTATCCCCTTTAATCTGCAACTAAACGACTCTGTAGTTTCACCTTATAATGCCGAGGGGGTATATTGCGGAAAATACAATATGAGTATTAGTGGAAATCAGGTTATTAAGGTTATTGGTATGGGGAAAATGATGGTGAATCAAGAAGAAGTAATCGAAAATGTCGTATTGCTGGTTCGTGAAAAAAAAGAAAATGTATCTATTAATTATCCTCAAAAAAGAGAGCAAGCTCCCATAACAAGAATGGTAAAATCATATATATGGTATGATGCTACAAATTATCAAGTCATATTGAATTATGAAAATCAGAGGTTTTTTGCAAACAATCTTCTCGTTTCCCAAAACTCAGTTTGCTATAAATATCATAGCAACACTTTTCTGGAATCTCAAGAAGACGAAAAAAACACAAACAATCAAAAAGATCTTCCATTGTTTGAGTATAGTCTGAGTGTTACTGCCAAACAGCTAAAAATCAGCTATAGTAGCGCAAAAAGCCACGACTTCAGAATTCAAATTTGTGACATTGCAGGAATTGTATACTGCAGCAAGAATTATTCCAAACAAAATATACTTCCATCTGGAGAACTCAGTTTTAATTTATCTCATCTATGCAAAGGTATTTATGTAGCCTACATATTTATTGATGGTCAAGTATATTGTAAATCTTTCAGCCTATGAAATTGACATATAAAAGAATCGCTCTGTCTGCTCTGCTCATGGTTTTCCGCCTGATAGCCATAGCGCAATCAGCAAACGCCAACTACGTCAAGACAGAAATCTTCACGACACCTTCGGGGAGTAACAATTGTATAAACATAGATTACTTTGACAAAAAGGGAAGATTAAGCCAAAACCTCAACAATGGCTCGGGTAATGGCAATTATGTGCGTACTTATTACGAGTACAACAATAGCGGAATGCTTAACAGGCAGTCCTCTCTCATAGATTCTCAAAATGACTGTTCGTATAAAACCTCCTATAATCTAACCCAGGAGTCGCGAGACAGTTATGATGAGGACGAGTTTGCATACACAACCCTATCATATGACGGACTAGGCAACTTATCTTCTATTCTTGGTCCTGGTTTTGACTGGTATGACGATGAAAGATCCGTAAACTACGACTTCTTACTCAACAAGGCAAACACCATTAAACACTATACCATTTCAGAACAGGATGGAATTCTCATAGACAAAGGAGAGTTCTATGAAAAAGACAAGCTGAAATGTCAGAAAAGACGGGATGAAAACGGTCATGTAAAAGAGGTATATTTTGATGAGTTGGGAAGGAAGGTCTTGGAACGGGGTATCGGGGAAGAAAATCATGACACCTATTATGTCTACGATAAACTTAACAGATTACGTTATGTCCTAACTCCCCAATATCAAAAGACACCTGATGTATCACTATACACCTACCAATATTCATATGACGAGAGAAACCGTATAGTTAGCAAAATTCTCCCTGGGGGGATTAAAACACTCTTTGGATACAATTCTAGCGATAAGCTTGTAATTATGCAAGATGCCATGCTCTGCACGAGAAGCTTGTATAGAGTCTTCATGTATGATGCCCTAGGAAGACTTTGCATACAAGGAACTTGTTCGCAAGACATCCATATAAACGGCGATAATGTAATTAAGTATGATTCTCATTCCTCAGGAATAGCCCAAACGGGATATGTATGCCAGGAGCCATGCGAATTTCAAGATTTCGAGTTGGAGGAAGTGCGATATTATGACAATTATGATTTTTTGGCAAGTTCCCTCTTCCAGAATGTCGGCATATCTGGAAAACTAAATTCTAAAGAACAGGTCTCTGATGGCAACATGACCATCACGGAAAACATCACTGCCCAGACTAAAGGTCTCCTCACTGGGCAACTTCAAGTATGTTCATCCGGTGAAAAGCTCTACCATGCCCACTATTATGATCATAGAGGAAGACTTGCAGAAAGTGTAGGCTCGTACGGAGCAGACAAAAGCCTGCTCATAGCCTATGACCTAAACTATACGGGATTGCCAGAGAGGAGCCTAAGTATCCTGAATTACAGGGGTACCACACATACTTTTGCCAGCAAAAACAGTTACCACTCTGCAACAGGAAAGAGAATAGAGAGCAAACTCTCTATTGATGGACAGCCCTATCAGGTTACATCCAAGCCCGTATATGACAAATTAGGCAGATTGGTGTCACACATACAAGGAAATGCCAGCACCAACTATAAATATAATACCCGTGGATGGCTGAGAAATATTAAGTCACCAGGTTTGGATGAGGAACTGATGTACACATACTATGAGATGAACGAAGGGAATGACTTTTTCAATGGCAATCTTGCAACTGCGGAGTTCACCTTACCAAACAGCATGGAGAAACATCATGTAGAGCATAATTATGATAAGCTTGACCGCTTGACAGAGTGTATATATTATACAAATGACAATGGTGTAATAGTACAGGATTGGAAATACGGAGTGAAGATACCATCCTATGATCTGAATGGCAACATCAACCAGTTGAAACGTCAAGGGAAAAAAGACGATGGAACCTTTGGACTCGTTGATAATCTGACGCTGAAATATACGGGAAACCAGCTCAAATCTGTATCGGATTACGCAGAAGACGTCTGTCATAAAGGTAGTACAGATTTCAAGGACGGATACAACTTTGATGTAGAATATGTTTATGATGCGAATGGTGCCATGACAAACGACAAGAATAAAGGTATCGAGCTGTTTGAATATGACCAGCTGAATTTTCCCAAACGCATCAGGATGAAAAATAGTCATCAAGTAGAATATTGCTATACTCCAAACGGAGGAAAACTGAGGGTTGTACATCATTTACAATCCCCTGTACCTTTTGTTCCCAGTGGGCTTCAATTGACGGAATCGGCATCACAATACACTGTAACCAGCGACACTACTGAATATCTTGGGAATTTCATCTTAAGAAACGGAGTGGTGGATAAAGTTCTTTTCAATGGTGGCTTCGCTTCCCTCAATGAAGGTATAGCGCACTACCATTATTTTACGCAAGACCAACAGGGTAGCGTTAGGGCCGTCTTTGATGAGAAAGGCAAGGTGGAACAATACCTTACCTATGATGCACTAGGCAACATCATCCCAGACCTTAGTTCCAATGTGGATTTTCAACCATACGCATTCAACGGAAAAGAACTGAACAAGACATTTGGGTTGAATCTGCATGATTTTGGCTTCAGAAACTACGATAGTGCCCTTGGACGATGGACTAGTATGGATCGGAAAAGCGAAGATTATGCCTCTACGACCCCCTATGCCTTTTGCCTCAACAACTTTGCCAATGGCATGGATCCTTTTGGACTTGACTATTGGTCTACGACTAATCCTGATGCGATAAGACGCTTCATGGAAGGCATTAATGAAGGAAATCCACCCGCCGACTACTACAAGAACTTCGAGCTTCATGCCAAAGACGCCGATTTTCTTTCAAATCTTACCTACAATGATGAGAAAGAGGAATATTACGTCAATTTTGGGCGAATTGAAAAAGGGGAAGCAATGAGTGTCGGGTTAACTTTTAGAGCCGGAATGGCTTTAGTTGGTAATGCATTCCAGACTATCAAAACCTTACAAAACATAAATGTAGGTCTGTTTGGAACAGGAAGTTCCATCAGCCTCCAAAATGAACTGTTTGATGCCGCCACCGCTATGCAGACCGATAACTCTTACATGAGAATGCATACGAAATCGTATAGCGAACTGACGAATCTGAACCTAAAAGCATTCGGAAGCGGGACGAGCAAGTTCATTAATGCAAGTAAAATGGCAGGAAAAGTACTGGGATGGGGTGGGGTTTCTATTTCTTTATTAGATTTAGAAGACTATATTCAAAATGGGGGTACCAACTTGAATATATATGCAAAAGATATTGCTGATGTAGCCATGGGTATTTTATCTATATACGGAGGCCCTATAGGTCTCGGCATTGGCATTGCATATACTCTGAGTATGATGTATTTAGAATCAAGTGGAAACATTAATTTAGAAAGAACATATTGATATGGAATTATTAAAACTAATATTTTATAAGATTTACTGTTGGCAAAGAAGATTCGGTGGTGGTATATTTGATACTATCATCGGGCTTTCTGCATCTTTGTCTATTTTGACTGAAACTCTGATAATTTCTATAATGCTATTAGTCGGAAGAGAGAACTTTTCACGCATCAACTTTAATTCATTAGCATTTCATGTCTCTATTCCAATTATACTAACCATTGTATTATTGCCAAATAGAAGATATTATAGAATACTCCTGCAAATGCATAGAAAGTACAAGAATAAATATAGATGGCTTGCATTAGGCTTCATTGTAGTTCCTGTACTGCTATTAGGCTTAATCGTTTTATATTCATTGTTATAAACTTAAAACAAACGCATTGATATGAATACAAATAACATTTATAAAAGCATCATAGCTTTCATGCTATTTTTGGCTCCATTGGAAGTCTTATCACAAAGTGATACTGTCTCTAATATTACAAACAAACATTTTGACAGCAATCCAAGCTATGAATATGCAACCGCTTCTACGGTTCTTACTCAGTCCGACATCGTGACACAAGACATCCTCTTTGCACCCAAATCACCAACCGTAGCAGGATTGGCACAGGCCATAGACTGCCCAGTTTCATACTATACGGGAACTCCGGAAATAAGCATTCCGTTATATACTATCCCTTTGCGTGGTCTGGAACTCCCCATTAACCTAAGCTATCATACGTCAGGCATCAAAGTTGCCCAAGAGGCATCATGGGTAGGCCTTGGATGGAATCTCAATTGTGCAGGTATGATAACTCGTACTGTCAAATGCGGTGATGATTTTCATGAATACGGCGCAGGGCATGACAATGGGATGGAGGAAGGATATTACTTTGCTCCAGAAGCCAAAGCTCCAATTGACAAGAGCTACTTTAAAACTAACAACCTAGGCGCAAGTTGGTTGTTGGCCAAAGATTCTGAACCAGATGTATTCTGCTATTGCATACCAGGCTCTTCTGGTAAGTTCCTGATTGACAAGACTAGAGGACCTATACTCTTGTCATGCACAGGAAAGAACCATGTACAGATAAAAATACACGGAAAAAGCGTCAACAAAAGTGGCTCTTTTACCTTCGAGGTAGTGGATACCTATGGTAATCAGTACTTCTTTGAATTGAAGGAGACGACTCATTGTTTCCATAGAAATAATGAGCTAAACATGAACTACACATTAACACAAGCAGTTTGTGACGAGTTCGAACAACGTGTAAGCGATATGTATCCCTCCTCTTTCGACTATACATCCTCATGGTTATTAACAAAGATAGTTACTTCCAAGAAACAGGTCATTACATTTGAATATGAAGCAGAAAACTATCAGCTACCAACAGCAGAATCAGTCTTAAAGTATAATTTGCTGAATACAAGTGGCAATGGTTACACCATGTCTTCCAGCCCTCAATATTCTTGCAGCAAAACAATGATTGAAGGATATCATCTGGCAAAAATCACCTGGGATGCAGGAAGTGTTAACTTTCAAACAACAACCCGCGAGGACATTAAGGCATGCAATAGTATGTATCCATTGAATGTTCCCAAGAAATTGGTTGGGCTTTACATCAAGGACAAAACAGATGATATCATTAAAAGCTATTCATTCTCTTATAAATACATGAACGCTAACAGAACAGATTCATACGCTCATGTATTCAAAAGACTCATGCTTGTTTCTGTAATTGACAATACAGATAAAACTATCAAGTATGCGATGGAGTACTATCCAGGAGACTTGCCGGCTAAGAACTCTAACAATACAGACTCATGGGGGTATAGCAATGGAATAAAACAAGGAGCTAACTTCTATTTCCCAGCTTCATATAATGGAACACTTTATCATGGGGCCGATAAGACACCGAACTTAAATTCAATGAGAGTGGGAACTTTGCAAAAGCTAAAGTTTCCAACAGGAGAAGAATATGAATACAATTATGAAGTACCAACAAGTATGACTCCACCGACAACAGTCAGCAAAAAAATAACGGCAAGTCTAGGTGCCTGCTATACAGATAAGGTTGATGACGAAGATTATACGAATATTCCAAGAACAAGAACAGCAACCATAAAGATCGACACATATACCGTTTTTGAAATTCATGGTTATGCTGAAAATTTATTGATAGGTTCTTCTGATTTACCATATCTTTATAACAATGAATCATATCCTGTGTTTAGAGTATATAGAATAAAGAATGATGGAAGCAAGAACGAAAATTGGTATTATTCTTTAACAGCACCGAATGAAATGATAAATGCAGCAAATCCTTATCAGTACCCTAGCTATAATCTAGGGTTGTCTGCTGGCACTTATAGTTTCGAGATATATTCCCCTATTAAGGATGCCGTCTTTGCCATATATTACACATATACGGGAACCTATGTTGAACCTGGGGTAGAAGTACCTATTGGAGGATTGCGTATTAAGGAAATACGAGGTAGCGAAACACGGTCTTTTAATTATAGTGGTGGAAACTTATTAACGCCACAAACTACCTCCTATGTATATAACCTTCAATACTTCCAAGATGCCTCAAATAATTCATCAAACACTTACTTGGTTCAAAGTTCTCATGCTGTAACACCTATGAGCACCTTGAAAGATGGATATGTTTATGGGTATAACAATGTGAAAGAAACCTGTGGTAAATATTCTGTTTCATACGAGTACATCAACGAACCAGAAATGAGCCAGGAAGAAAACTATCCTTTCATACCAACCATACTCAACTGCAAGAATGGACTTCTTACGAAGAAATCGATTTACGAATGGAAGACATGTAAACAAGTGGAGGAATATAACTATGATACATTTGGCAACAAGAATGTATATGGGTTCGTTTATATGCCACATGAACGAAATGTTCATTCATACATATATGAAATAGAACAACCACTACTAACTTCCGCCAGAAAAGAAACGTATTATGGGAAAGATTTCAAAGAAGAAGAGATGTACTATTCATACAATCCATATTTCCAATTGGGTGAGACTGAAACTATCACATCCTTGGGGACATATAAAGATGTATGTTTGTATCCGTCAGATAAAAACGACAATTTATACAAACAGATGACAGAAGCTAATATCGTAGGAATTCCTATAGAAAGCCAAAGTTATCTTAACGAGAAAATAATATCCGCAAATAAAACTGAATATGGCAAGCAGGGGAATACTTATGTGCCATTAGCTCAATATAAAGCAGAACTGAATACCCCTATTGATGTCTCTGTTTTAAAGAGCGCATATGCAAAAAGGAAAGATTTGGGGCATTATTCATCTTATGGAAATCCTCGGGAAATCGTAGAGAATCATACTTCCACCATTCTTATATGGTCATATCTGGGAATGTATCCTATAGCAAAGATTACGAATTGCAATTATTCTGAGTTAATTCAATATTTACCAGAATCAACATTGAACACGATAGAAGCCAGATCGGTACCGACTGAAAATGATTGGAAACAAATAGAAAAATTAAGACTACAGTTACCACATGCGATGATAATAACTTTGGAATACAAGCCTTACGTTGGTATCATAAGACAAACAGACGAACGAGGCTTTTCCACCTATTTTACATATGACAATTCTGGCAGGTTAATTGAAAAATATTTTTATGAGAATGACAAGAAAATGATATTGAAAAAATATTCATATCATTACCAAACAGAATAATGTCATATAGGAAGGGGCTAAAAGAAACCCGATAAATAATCTTCAAATGTCAAAATGCCTCAATTACGAGGGTGTGTCATGGACTTATGGCACACCCTCTTTTATATTTTCAGACTATCCTCTTTATATTCCATGCTTGGCTTATTCATATTCCTCGATATGCCTGAACTTACCCCAAGGAGATTTCCGATAGGCATCAAGGCTGCCCTTGGGAACCATCAGCTTTACCTTTTCAAAGCAAGGAGCCTCGAATACATCCGTGATTTTGGTTTTCCAGATGGCATTGCCTATAATGGGCGGCTCTACACTGCGAAAACAGATCCTCTGAATATGCGGACTGCCGGTAATCATGCCACGCATCACATGAAATCTGGTATCGGGGAATACCAGCCACTTCAGAACGGCATGCCGGGCAAAGGCATTCTTCTCTATCTCATCCACCTTATAGGTCATGCCCTGATAAGTCACCGTCTTGGGAACCTCGATGCAGGAATCCTTTTGGTTGATAGCCTTCACCGAAACAACACCGCCGCCCCAGGAAGTACACAGAAAGTTGCCTGCCCTGAATTGGGTCACCACATCATAGATACGCTCCGGCTGGTTCACCTTATTATATATAGCACCACCTACGGCACCCACCAGCAACAAAGACAGAACTATCCAAAGCGCCAGCAGAGAATGGTGGAGCATCAGGATATGACGGCGCAGGGCTGCTACATTAGGATAGCGCCTTTCGAGGGGACAAAGACAGTGCCTGATGGAAATTTAAAGCCGAGCTGCAGCTTATCCAGAATGATGCCCAGACTGTAGATGTCGTTTCGCACATCGGTGGGACCACCCTTCTGCTGTTCGGGCGAGATATATCCCTCGGTACCCGCAGGCGATTTCAATATGGCATAGTAATCGGCATCCGACAATCCGAAGTCTATCACCTTCACCACACAGCCGCTGCGCGTAACCATGATATTCGAGAGTTTCAGGTCGCGATGCACCACCTGCTGGCGCTGCGACCGGGAATGCGGCTTCTGGAGCCATTCATCCAGAGTCACCCCATCAATCCACTCCTGCACCAGGCATTCTCCGTAACCATCCACCACTTCGATGCCCTCCACGCAAACCACACCCGGATGCTGAATCTTAGAAAGGATATCATATTCCTTATGCAACAGGTTTCGGAACACTTCGTTATGGCGTACATCGGATGCCAGCGCCTTCAACACCCACCATTTGCCATCACGCTTGGCACGAACGAGGATATTAAAGCCACTAACCGAGATTTCCTCCATTTCCGAGAAACCGGAGGAAGTCTCACCCGAAGGCGGGAAATAGAATCCCGAAACTTGTTCCATACTGCAAAGATACTACATTTTTATACAAATACGACAAAGAAATTAAATATTTTCGTCACATTTCGGAAAAACATGCATGATTACTCATTTTTTTATTGTAAATTTGCACCGAAATTGCAATTTTACATAATTAATTAATGAAGATTCTAGTAACGGGTGCGTCGGGCTTTATCGGCAGCTACATCG
>ERZ791615.991-NODE-991-length-9955-cov-5.18343_pt1 | contig 9955 bp, 7 predicted proteins | sample MGYA00510273_ERZ791615 | MGnify/ENA primary metagenome ERZ791615 (study PRJEB30046, sample SAMN00715185) | human gut metagenome | study: EMG produced TPA metagenomics assembly of the A metagenome-wide association study of gut microbiota in type 2...
TGGCAATGGCAATGACTTCTTGCAGCTCAAGCAAGAATGCACAGAATGAGAACGTAACAAAGGCTGAGAAGATAACGGAGGCAGAGGCTGCCCGTCCGTCAGCAGATGAGGAAATGGATGAGGGTTATCTTGTCCTCTCAGAGGCTCAGCAGAACATCGTGAAGAAGAACAACGATTTCGCTTTCAGACTCTATCAGCAGATCAGCGGCATGGATTCTGAGGTGGTTTCGCCAATGAGCATCGCCTATCTGATGGGAATGCTTGCGAATGGTGCCGACGGCAAGACTCAGCAGGAGATTCTGAAGGCAATCGGTTGCGAGGGCGTGAGCGTGAAGGAACTCAACGACTGTTATAAGGCGCTGATGCTTTCGGCTGGCAAATTTGACAAGCAGACAACCGTAAACATTGCCAATTTTATCGCCATCAATAAGAATTTCAGACTGAACAGTGATTTCGCTCACACCGTGGCCGATTCTTATCAGGCTGGTGTTGAGAGCATGGACTTTACCTCTCCTAAATCTGCCACTCGCATTAATGACTGGTGCAAGAAGCAGACTAAAGGCATGATTCCTAGCATCATCGACCAGGTAGACCCTGCAGCCGTTTCTTACCTCCTAAATGCTATTTATTTTAATGGAACCTGGCAGGAGAAGTTTGATGCGAAGAACACTAGACTCGAGAACTTCAGCGGTTACACTCGTGATATTAAGAAGGTGAACATGATGCACCAGAACAAGAAGTTTGCCTATACTGAAAATGATATGTTGCAGGCTGTAGAACTGCCATACGGAAATGGATGTTATCAGATGACTGTTCTTCTTCCTAAGGCTGGCAAGAGCATCAGCGAGGTGATGAAGGAGATGGATGCTGATAAACTTCAGAAGTTGAGTAATGACATGGACCGTTGCCAGGTAGATTTAAAATTCCCTAAGTTTACCACAGAGATGGATTTGTCGCTCAACCAGATTATTAGTAAATTGGGAGCTCCAAGCATCTTCCAGCCAGGCACGGCAGATTTCAGCCGTTTTGCCAATGGCAGCTTCTACGTATCGAAGATGTTGCAGAAGGCAAAGATTGAGGTAAGCGAGCGTGGAACCAAGGCTGCTGCCGTAACAGCTGCTGTGATGCTGACCTCACTGGGTCCTCATGAGATGAAGCGTGTAGAATTTCATGCTAACCGTCCATTCGTTTATTTCATTACCGAACGTAATAGTGGCGCAATTCTCTTCATGGGTCAGTTCCTGGGAGAATAATAACAGAGAATTTGCAGGTTCTTAAAACTAGAAAAGCGAAAGCCAAGTCCGTAATCCGGAATCTGGCTTTCGCTTTTTATTTCGCTTAATTCACTTGTTTACTCCTGAAACTTTTCAATGAACTCATCCTCTGTAATGATTGGAATATTGAGTTCATGGGCTTTCTTGTTCTTCGAACTCTGCGAAGCTGCATCGTTGTTAATCAGGAAGTTAGTACTCTTGCTCACACTTCCCGTAACCTTGCCGCCCTGGCTTTCAATATAAGCCTTCAGCTCGTTGCGGTTCTTGTAATGATGCAAATCTCCCGTTACGACGAAAGTCAGTCCTTGGCATTTGTTTCCCGTTTCTACAGGCTCATGCTCCTCGATAATCAGCTCGGACAGCAGATGCTGCACATGCTGGAAATGAACATCATCCTTGAACCAGGCGATAAACTTGGCACTCTTTTCAGGTCCAATACCATCAATGCTTGCAAACTCATCATCGAACATGCTCAGGCGCGCCGTTTCTATCAGTTCCTTCACCTTGTAACGGCTGAGCAGTTTTTTAGCCACATCGCCGCCGCAGAGCGGAATATTCAAAGCGTAGAGCAGATGACGACCGTCAGTATGGCGGCTTTTCTCTACACTCTCCAGAAGATTGCTTACGCTCTTCTTGCCAAATCCTTCGAAACAGGAAATCTCGAACGCATAATTCTTCAGTTTGTAGAAATCAGCATATTCCCTGATAAAACCATGATTGATGAATTTCCAGACAGTCTGTTCTGAGATTCCGTCAATATTGATTCCTTCCTTGCTGACGAAGCGGGCAAATTTCTTAAGTTGTTTGGCTGGGCAGGCTGCATTGGTGCAATGGAGAGTCTTGGTGCCGCTCTCACTCTCGCGCACTACGGCTGGCGCATGGCAAACCGGACATTCGTTGGGAATGACAAAACTCCCCACAACCTCTGTAATATTGATTACCTTCGGGATAATCTTATTGGCCTTGATGACCTGCAGTCTGGTTCCCTTGTCACCAATGCCCAGACGCTCGCATTCGCTTACATTGCAGAGCGAGGCACGCTGCACGGTGGTTCCTTCTAGTTCTACCGGTTTGAAAACAGCTACAGGCGTGATGGTGCTGGCTGCGCACGACCATTCGATGTGGTCGAGTACGGTGTCAGCATGTTCATCTTGCCATTTAAAGGCAAATCCTGCCCTCGTAGCGTGGTGGCCTGTAACCGACCCAGTAGCTGCATAAGCCGTATCATCGTAGCAAATCACCAGTCCGTCTACCGGGAAAGGATTCTTCTTGCTTGTCACCTTCTCCGTAAACTTGTCTATTTCCAGCTGGATATTTTCTGTGGTAGGGTGGTCAATACGCTCACGTTCTACAGGATTCATTCCCAGGTCTTTCAGCATTTGCATGCGTTCGCCCCATGAGGTAAGTTCCCGCTCAGTATAAACCAGGGTGAACGGAATCCATTGGATGTGGCGCTGCTTCACCTCTTCAATATCCTTCAGCGCGAGTGAGCCTGAAGCGAGGTTTCGTGGATTGGCGTAATCGCCTTCGCTTTCGATGATGAACTGTTCGAAATCAGCATACGAAATGACGGCTTCTCCTCTTACTACAAGATGTCCTTTCTCTGAAATGGTAGCAGGAATGCCTGAAATGGCTGGAGCCAAGTGGGTAATGTTGGTGCCGATGTGTCCGTTACCGCGGGTAACGATTTTGGTGAGTATTCCGCCGTCATAGGTTACTACGAGGGTCAGTCCGTCCAGTTTCCATGAAATCCAGATAGGGCGGTCTTCTGCCCATTTTACAAGATCACTTACCTGTTTGGTCTTTGCCAGAGAGAGGGCGGCAAATTCATGCTCCTCTTTCTTTCCTACGATAGAATCTTCTGACACGCGATTAGTTGGGGAGTCAGGCAGAATTTCGCCTGTTTCCTCTTCCAATCTCTTGAGCTGGTCGAAAAGGGCGTCCCACTCATAGTCGGTCATGAGTTCGCCTTTTCCGTTATAATAACTATCCGAAGCTTGGTTGAGTCTTTTAACCAAGCTCTTCATCTGCAATAGTTTCTCTTCCATAATGAATGTTTGAGGATGTTAATCAAATGTTGTGTTTTTCGATGGCAAGAAATTATTCTGCAGGTTCCATGGCTATGGAGAGTTTTTCAAAGGCGAAACGCTGACCTCTGTTTCCTCCATAGTTTACACGTCCGCAGATGCAGAAACCCATCGAAGACAGGAGGTTAATCATCGGCGTGTTGTCAAAGTTGGTGTCAACCTTGATGCTAGGTATTTTTTCTACCTCGCACATGCTGTTCACCTTACTGATGAAAATACGCGCTAAACCTTCACGCTGGAAACTAGGCAACGTGGCAAAGCGATGTATTACATAATAATCGCCATCAGTAATCCAGTTGCCTACTAATTTCTTATATTTGGGTTCACCATTCAATATGACTGCTCCATAGACAACTACCTCTTCATTTACTGTCAGAACGAAGGCATTGCCATTTTCTATGTCTTTTCTGATGTCTTTTTCTGATGGATATTCCTCAGTCCATTGATGACGTCCCGATTCTATCATACTTTGGCGAGCCTGGTCGATGACTTTCCAACAAGCAGCAAAGTCCTTTATATACGCCGGTCTGAAGTTTGTCTTCATATTAATTACGCTTTTATTATTCGGGTGCAAAATTAACAAAAAAAAACGAATTAAACTAAAAAACGGAGGAAAAACTTCACTTTTTTTGTTCGTTTTCCTCCGTTTTTCTTGTTTGCTGCTCATTTTGAGCTATTTTTTCTTAGCTTTTTGCTAGGAAGCCGGGTGAATAAGATTCTACGCCAAACACTTGTCGAGCTCAGCAATGATAGCATCTTTCTGTTCCTTGATATGCTGACCGATGAATACGATTTTTATCATGCGGTCGCCCAATTCCTGATCCCATTCCTTCTGCAGCTGTGGGTTATTCAACAAGACCTGGGCGAGTTCGCTTTTCGGCATGGTAGCCAACCATTGGCCAGCCTGCTTTACAGTCTTCTGCTTGCCTGCCTGTTCGAACACGTAGCACATGTCGCGCTCATCATCGAAATAGCAGATTCCCTTGGCGCGAACCACGTCTCTAGGCCATTTTCTTGCGACGAAATCATCGAAGAGACCCAGGTCGAAAGGCTTGCGACGATAGTAAACGAAGGTGCCGATTCCGTATTCCTCAACTTCTCCGCCTTCATGATCATGATCATGGTCGTGATGATGGTGATGATGATGATGTTCATGCTCGTCATGCTCGTGGTCATGGTGGTGATGATGTTCATGTGCTTCTTCTACATCATCTTCTTCATGCTCTTCGTTTCTTTCTGATTCAATCTCCTGAATCCAACCGGCTGAAGTGGCTACGGTTTCCCAATCAAACTTCTTGGTATTGACAATCAGATTCAAGTCAACGTCACCATAGTTGCATTCAAAGATTTCTGCCTTAGGCTGGATGGCACGGATAATCTGCTTAAGGTGCTCCAGTTCCTTAGGTTCAACCTCTGCAGCCTTGTTCAGAAGAATGATGTTGCAGAACTCAATCTGCTGGATGACGAGCGAAGCTAGATCTTCCTCATCTATATTCTTCTTCATCAGGTCGCTGCCGTTGGAGAATTCATCCTTCATGCGCAAAGCATCTACTACGGTAACGATGCTGTCAAGGCGCAGAATGCCATTCTCGATGTACTGAGGACCGAGGGATGGGATAGAGCAGATGGTCTGTGCAATAGGAGCAGGCTCGCAGATTCCGGAAGCCTCGATGACAATGTAATCGAAACGCTTCATGTCTACGATTTCCTTGAGCTGTTCTACCAGGTCCATCTTCAATGTGCAGCAGATGCAACCATTCTGGAGAGAAACGAGCGAATCATCTTTCTGACCTACTACGCCACCTTTTTCTATCAGGGCTGCATCAATATTGACTTCACCAATATCGTTGACGATGACGGCAAATTTAATACCTTTTTCGTTAGCTAAAATCTTGTTGAGAAGGGTTGTCTTTCCACTACCCAGGTAGCCTGTCAAAAGCAATACAGGCACTTCCTTCTTTGCGTTCATATTAAAATATTTTAATGTTATACTTCTTAGACCCAGTCTGCTGATAATGCTGCTTTCTCGGGCAGCTGTCATCTGGCAGCCTGACGGTTTTGCGAAACTGCAAAGATTGTGCCACACCTTATTTTTTGCCATTTTTTTTTCCTACACCCCTTTTGTGTCAGTTATCTTGTGTTATTTTTAGGTTATATTTCATGTTTTTCTCATTTTTCTTTGGTGGTTTCAATTAGAAATAGTATATTTGCAGAGAAAATCTGTTTCAAACAGCACATAAACTTAATGAATAAACATAATATACATAAGTTAAGATGAAAAAGTTTAAGGTTTTAGTTCTGACGGTTGTGGCAGTCCTTGCGCTGTCATCTTGCGGCACTACTCAGACGGTGCCTCTGACCGGTCGCACTCATCGCATCTCTGTATCCGATGAGCAGATTCTCAGTCTGTCTAATCAGGAATACACAAAGTACATGGCTTCTGCCAAGAAGTCGACCAATGCAGCCAATACGGCGATGGTTCAGCGAGTAGGAAAAAGACTTGCCAATGCTGTTGAACTCTATTTGAAGCAGAACGGATTTGAAGCCGATGTGAAGAATTATTCATGGGAATTCAACCTGGTACAAGATAAGTCAGCCAATGCATTCTGTATGCCTGGCGGTAAAATCGTGGTTTATGAAGGACTTTTGCCTTACACTCAGAATGAAACCGGTTTGGCAATCGTTTTGGGTCACGAAATAGCTCATGCTGTGGCTAAACATAGTGCTGAGCAGCTCACCAAACAGCAGAATCAGCAAACCGGTACAAGCATCCTGGGAACTGTGTTGAACCAGACAGTTGGTAATGGTGTAGGTAATGTGGCAAGTGCAGTTGCCGGACGGTATTTCTCATTCCGCAATCTGAAGTATTCCCGTGATAATGAAACCGAGGCAGATTACATGGGACTTATCTTCGCTGCCATGGCTGGTTACGATCCTCAGCAGGCCATTCCTTTCTGGCAGCGAATGTCGCAGGGCTCTAGCAGCAATCAGAGTGATATTTTCAGTGATCACCCTTCAGACACCAAGCGTATTGCTGACTTGCAGAAGGAAATGCCTACTGCGCTGAAGTATTATAAACCTCAGACAGCTTATAAGGTAGGTTCTACGAGCAAGACTTCTACAACCAAGAAGACCTGTAGCAAAAAGAAGACTATAACCCGCAGAAAATAAGGAATTTTCCAAATCTCTCGAATCTGAAGAATCAAATTAAAATAGTTAAGTATGGAATATTTATCTCATAACCTTTGGCTGGTATGGACGTCGGTGATGTTCATCTGCCTCATCTTAGAGTTGTCTTCCGGCGATTTCTATGTTACTTGTTTTGCCATTGGTGCGCTCATCAGCATTCCTGTGGCATTAGTAGGAGCACCTTTCTGGGTGCAGGTAGTGGTTTGGGCTATCTGCTCTATGCTTAGCATCTGGTTGGTTCGTCCGCATCTGCTGAAATCGCTACACAAGGGTGGGGAAGACCGCCGCAGTAACGCCGATGCGCTGGCAGGACAGATAGGGGAAGTGACAGAGATGATTCCTGCCGGAGGATTCGGCAGGGTAAAGCTGGATGGAGATGATTGGAAAGCGGAAGCTCCACATCTTGCCGAACCGCTTGCTGTAGGCGATATGGTTCGAATCTTAGGTCACGAATCTATCATCCTCAAGGTAGAAAAAGTTTAGGTAGGAAAAGTTTAGAGTCAACATTATTCACTTAATCGTATAAACATCATGAACATAGGAATTTATGTGCTGGTGGCTCTAGTAGCACTTGCACTCGTAGTGGTTAAGAAAACCATCGTTATCATCCCTCAGAGTGAGACGAAAATCATAGAGCGTCTCGGACGATATTTTGCTACGCTCAAGCCGGGTATTAATGTCATCATTCCTTTCATTGACCATGCCAAGGATATTGTGTCTATGAGAAACGGAAGATACGTTTATACAAACAGCATCGACCTTCGTGAACAGGTCTACGATTTCGACCGTCAGAACGTAATCACTAAGGATAATATCCAGATGCAGATAAATGCGTTGCTCTATTTCCAGATTGTGGACCCATTCAAGAGTGTGTATGAAATCAACAATCTGCCAAACGCCATAGAGAAACTGACTCAAACTACCTTGCGTAATATAATAGGTGAGATGGAACTTGACCAGACTCTTACCTCCCGCGATACGATTAACACCAAACTCCGTGCAGTTTTGGATGATGCAACCAATAAGTGGGGAATCAAGGTAAACCGAGTAGAGTTGCAGGATATTACACCTCCAGAGAGTGTACTCCAGGCGATGGAAAAGCAGATGCAGGCTGAACGCAACAAGCGTGCTACCATCCTGACTTCTGAAGGTGAGAAGGAAAAGCAGCGCCTGCTCTCAGAAGGTGAGAAGGCTGCCATCGTGAACAAGGCTGAGGCTGCCAAACAGCAGGCTATCCTAAATGCAGAAGGTGAGGCTACTGCCCGCATCCGTAAGGCTGAGGCCGAGGCTATTGCCATTCAGAAGATTACGGAAGCTGTAGGACAGAGTACGAATCCAGCCAACTATCTCCTGGCCCAGAAATACATCAGTATGATGCAGGAAGTAGCACAGGGTAAGGATAATAAGGTGGTTTATCTGCCATACGAGGCAACCAATCTCTTGGGTTCTATAGGAGGAATCAAAGACCTTTTCAAGGGATAAAGACCTCTGAGTCGATGGATAATGCCCTTTGACTCAAGAAATAAAGCACTCAGACATCAGTAAACTGTAACTTCAGTAAATATATAAAACAGGATAAAAATGAAGAAAATCTGTATCATTGCAGGTGCAAGACCTAACTTTATCAAGGTTGCGCCCGTAATTAGAGCAATTCGTAATGCTCAGGAAACTGGTAACGAAATCAGCTATCAGTTGGTTTACACAGGAAAAGAGGATGACCCGACACTGGAATCTTCTCTTTTCGATGACTTAGGCATTCAGAAACCGGATGCTTATCTCGGCGTAGACTGTCCAAACATGAACGAACTTACCGGACAGGTGATGGGTCAGTTTGAGCGCTATCTGCAGCAGAATGCTACAGATGTTGTCATTGTGGTTGATGATCTGGCTTCAACCATGGCTGTGGCTATTGTTACCAAGAAGCAGGGTGTGCAGCTTGCTCATATTGCAGCCGGAACCCGCAGTTTTGACATTACCATGCCAAAGGAAATCAACCGTCTGGTGATTGATGGCTTGTCAGATATTCTCTTTACCGCTGGCATTTCAAACAACAGCATCGCCAACAAGGAAGGTGCAGAATTGTCTAAGGTTTACATGGTAGGAAATGTGCTTATCGACAACATCCGCTTCCTTCAGTCTAAAATGCAGCGGCCTGAAGTCATGGACGAGTTTCATCTGAAAGAAGGCGAATATATGGTTCTGACCTTGAACCGCAAGGCCATCGTCAATAACATTGATGAGATGAAATCGCTCATTTCTGTCATAGATGAAGAGGCGCGCCAGGCTGGAGTGAAGGTGATTGCTCCGCTTCGAGGTAAAGCCTTGGGCTTCGTGCTCGCATTCAAGGCTTATCAGGAAGAGAGTAATCATCAGAGTGGAATCCAGGTGGTTCAGCCGCTCGATTATCTGTCGTTTGCTTATCTTACAGCTCACGCCAAAGGTGTGATTACCGATTCGGGTAATGTGGCTGAAGAAGCTACCTTCAATGGGGTTCCTTGCATTACGCTCAACAGCTATACTGAGCATATTGAAACTGTAAAGGTGGGTACAAACGAACTGGTTGCTGAAGATCCGGAGTTACTGAAGCAAACTATGCAGAAACTTCTGAAGGGTGAATGGAAGAAAGCGGGCATTCCTGACAGATGGGATGGCCGCTCAGCAGAAAGAATAGTCCAGATTCTCGCTGAATAGAATCTAAACTCATAGCGTATAATCTCATGGAGAGAGATGATGCTATGTAAACTGATTCTTTTCAGAATAAACTTAGAGGTTCACTTCAATATGATTATATTGAAAAGTGAACCTCTTTCTTTTTATGCTTTATCTTTTTCTTAATCCTTTTCAGGCGCCTTTGGCACAGGATAGTCGTATTGCTTGAAATAGGCTGGTGTCTTATTATCATACCATACTCCTTCTACGTTTAAGCCGATAGAGAAAGTCTTTTTGGAATTAGTGTATCTTACACCGGCTCCTAAAACGTTGGCGCCAGGTACTCCCATTCCGTAGCCACCCGGCATGATTCCTCTTCCCATACCCCAAGGATACATTCCGTAGCCCCAAGGCGAATAGCCGTAGGGACCATAGCCATAACCGCCATAACGGCCGTAAAGAGAATTGTAATTGTTGGCTACACTAAGCTGACCGTAAACGTAAGCCTCCCAATGCTCATTAAACTGGTAGCCCAGAATGCCGTAGACTCCACCGTCATGATAACTGTCTCCACCATAGTTTACGTTGTTGATATAAGTGCCCAGAGCCAACCAAAGTTTGTTGTCTTTGGTGAGTGGCGTCAGGTAGGTTGCATCGATGGTCTGAGTGAAACCGCCTCTGTGAGGCACATTCTTGCCGAATGTGGCAAAGGCAGAAAGATCTACCGAGAGATTCAATCCCTTGTGCAGCCCCCGT
>ERZ791615.992-NODE-992-length-9953-cov-4.62972_pt1 | contig 9953 bp, 6 predicted proteins | sample MGYA00510273_ERZ791615 | MGnify/ENA primary metagenome ERZ791615 (study PRJEB30046, sample SAMN00715185) | human gut metagenome | study: EMG produced TPA metagenomics assembly of the A metagenome-wide association study of gut microbiota in type 2...
TTGGGGGGGGGGGTGGGCGGGGGGGCGGGGGGGGGGGGGGGGGGGGCTTTGGCTTTATTTTTTATCATCATGACAACAATAGATTATCTTATAAATTCATTTTCCGAGGTGAGCTTCGGCACCATGTCTGTTGGTGTGGCTGTGGCCTGTGTGCTCACCTTGGTGCTGCTGGGTCTCTCTGGCTTTGCCAGTGGCTCAGAGATAGCATTTTTCAGTTTGTCGCCAAGCGACATCTCTGAAATTAACGCCTCTAAGTCGTCGCGCGACAAGAAGATACAGCTGCTGCGTGATGACAGTGAGCGCACGTTGGCAACCATTCTCATTGCCAACAACCTCGTTAACGTGACCATCATCATGCTGTGCAATTATATCTTTGGACAGCTCATCAACTTTGGCAACGCTGTGTGGCTGCAGTTCTTGTGCATCACCGTTCTGCTGACGTTCCTTCTGCTGCTCTTCGGCGAGATTATGCCGAAGGTGTTCAGCCGTCAGAATCCGCTTGGCTTCTGTCGTCGCTCGGTGGGAGGCATCATGATCATGCGTAGCCTTTTCTGGCCTCTTGAGACGGTGTTGCTGCGTAGTGGCATCTTGGCAGAGAAGGTGGTGCAGAAGGAGAACCATGTGTTGAGCGTGGATGATCTGGAGCAGGCGCTGGAGCTCACCGACAAGAACGACATCAAAGACGAGCAGAGCATGCTGAAAGGCATCATCAGGTTTGGCGACGAGACGGCAAAGGAGGTGATGACCAGTCGTCAGGACATCGTCGACCTCGACATCAGTTGCAGTTTTGCTGATGTGCTGAAATGTATTGTGGAGAACAACTACAGTCGCATTCCCGTCTATCAGGAAAACGAGGACAACATGCGCGGCGTGCTCTACATCAAGGACCTGCTGCCGCACCTGTCGAAGCCAGCCAACTTCCGTTGGCAGAGCCTTATCCGTCCTCCTTATTTCGTGCCTGAGACCAAGAAGATCGACGACCTCATGCGCGAGTTTCAGGAGAACAAGGTCCACATTGCCATCGTGGTTGACGAGTTTGGTGGAACCAGCGGCATCGTCACTCTTGAGGACATCTTGGAGGAGATTGTGGGTGAGATCAACGACGAGTATGATGAGGACACAAAGAACTATTCGAAGCTCAACTACAACACGTATCTCTTTGAGGGCAAGACGTTGCTCACCGACTTCTGCAAGGACCTTAACGTTGATGACGACGAGTTTGCTGACGTTGAGGGCGATGCCGACACACTCGCCGGATTGCTCCTTGAGATCAAGGGCGACTTCCCCAGCATGCACGAGAAGATCGATTATAAAAACTACACCTTTGAGGTGATGGCCATTGAGGAGCGCCGCATAAGTAAGGTTAAGGTGACGGTGCACGAGAAGAAATATGTGAAGGAGGAGGAGAAAGATTAAATTGTCATTAACTGATTGGCGGAGCCTGCTTTTCTAGATTGGCTCCAATCATCAATATTGCGCTTCGCGCAACCCGTTGACAAAAGAAAAGCGGCATATACCTAAGCTTTGAAGGTATATGCCGCTTATTGTTTATCTGCTAAGAGCAGTTGTGAGCTTTAATTTACTCGCCCTTGATTGCAGCAACGCCGGGGAGCACCTTGCCCTCGATAGCCTCGAGCATGGCACCACCACCAGTAGAAACATAGCTTACCTTGTCGGCAAGACCGAACTTGTTGACAGCAGCAACAGAGTCGCCACCACCTACGAGTGAGTAAGCACCGTTCTCCTGAGTAGCCTCAGCAACATACTTTGCGATCTCGCCAGTGCCGTGAGCGAAGTTCTCCATCTCGAACACACCTACAGGACCGTTCCACAGGATGGTCTTTGAAGAGAGGATGATCTTCTTCCACGCCTCGAGGCTCTCCTCAGAGGCATCCATGCCCTCCCATCCGTCAGGAATGTTGTAGATGTCAACCACCTTGCGGTTAGCATCGTTAGAGAAAGCGTCGGCAGCAACGGTAGCTACAGAGAGGCTCAGGTTTACACCCTTCTCCTTGGCAGCAGCGATAACGTTCAGTGCCTCGGGCATGAGGTCGTCCTCGTGCAGAGACTCGCCGATGTGGCCGCCCTGTGCCTTGATGAAGGTGTAGCCCATACCGCCACCGATGATGAGGTTGTCAACCTTGTCGAGGAGGTTCTTGATAACGGCGAGCTTAGAGCTTACCTTTGAACCGCCGATGATAGCGGTGAAGGGGTGCTGAGCGTTCTTCAGCACGTTGTCGATAGCGGTAACCTCTTTCTCCATGAGGAAGCCCAGCATCTTGTGGTCAGCGTCGAACGAGTCGGCGATAACAGCTGTAGAAGCGTGCTTGCGGTGAGCGGTACCGAAGGCGTCGTTAACGTAAACGTCAGCGTAAGAAGCGAGCTTCTGAGCGAAGTCTTTCTGACGACCCTTCATCTCCTTCTTTGCCTCGTCATACTCGGGTGTGCCTTTCTCTACGCCTACGGGTTTGCCTTCCTCCTCGGGATAGAAGCGCAGGTTCTCGAGCAGCAGAGCCTCGCCACACTTCAGAGCGGCAGCAGCCTCGCTTGCGTTGCCACAGTCCTCAGCAAACTTAACGTCTACGCCGAGGGCCTTAGATACGTTAGGAACGATCTGCTTCAGAGACAGTTTGGGGTTAACCTTGCCCTTGGGCTTGCCCATGTGGCTCATCATGATGAGTGCACCACCGTCGGCCAGCACCTTCTTAAGGGTGGGCAGGGCACCGCGAATACGGGTGTCGTCAGTTACGTTTCCGTTCTCGTCCAAGGGCACGTTGAAGTCAACGCGTACAATTGCCTTCTTACCGGCAAAATTGAAATCTGCGATTTTCATTTCTTTTTCTTATTTTTAATAAGTGAGTATATTTCCTAAATAAGCGGGTTTAATCCAACTAAGCGGGTTTAATCCAACTAAGCGGGTTTAATCCAACTAAGCGGGTAATCTCTTCTTTGCCTACAAAATTACGAATAAAAGTTGAAAGACGTTGTCTTTTTTCCCAAGAATTTCTCTTTTATAGTTTTTTAGCTAAGGAAATGAGCGCTTCGCGCAATTTTGATTTTTGAATTTTGATTTTTGATTTTTGATTTTTGAATTGTGCGCGAAGCGCTTCGCGCAATTTTGAGTTTTGAATTTTGATTTTTGAATTGTTCAATTTTGAATTGGGAAATTCAAAATTCGATAATTCAAAATCGGCTGAAAGCCGATAATTCAAAAATCAAAATTCAAAACTCAAAATTCTAGCTTGCACAGCAAGCTAGATTTCATATTCCGTCAGGTCTTCAATTCCCGCATCGCGTAGCGCCTCTTTGCGCTCCACGCATGTGCCACACTTGCCACATTGCTTGTCGCCACCTTTGTAGCAGCTCCATGTCTCGGTGTAGTCGATGCCGAGAGCAGCTCCGCGTCGCGCGATGTCGGTCTTAGTGATGTTGGTGTAAGGAGCCACCACATGCACGTCGACGTATGTGCCAGTCTGCGCCGCCTTGTCTATGGCGTCGATAAACTCGGGACGGCAGTCGGGGTAGATGGTGTGGTCGCCGCCGTGGTTGGCAATGAGCACGTTCTTAAGATTGTTGCTCTCGGCAATGCCAATGGCAACCGACAGCATGATGCCGTTGCGGAAAGGCACCACCGTCGACTTCATGTTCTCTGAGGCATAATGGCCCTCAGGAATGGCGTCGCCTCCTTCGAGCAGGCTGCTCTTGAAATATTGGTGCATAAACTCCAAAGGAATGGTTATGTGCTTGATGCCCAGGCGTTCACAGTGCATCTTGGCAAGCGGAATCTCCTTTGCGTTGTGGTTGCTGCCATAGTCGAACGAGATGCCGAGGGCAATACGGTCTTTCCAGTCGTAGAGCAGCGTGATGCTGTCCATGCCGCCGCTCACTATTATTATACTATCTTTCATGATTTTTGAATTTTGACTTTTGACTTTTGAATTGTTGCGCGAAGCGCTTCGCGCAATTTTGAATTTTGAATTTTGAATTTTGAATTGTTGCGCCAGCTGGCGCAATTTTGATTTTTGATTTTTGAATTATGAATTGTTCAGTTTTGAATTTTTATCCAAGCAATTTTATCCAAACAAAACGCGAAGCGCTTCGCGCAATTTTGATTTTTTATTTTTGAATTTTGAATTGTGCGCTTCGCGCATTATGAATTGTTCAGTTTTGAATTTTGATTTTTGAATTGTTCAGTTTTGAATTTTTATCCAAGCAATTCTATCCAAACAAAACGCGAAGCGCCTCTTCAACCTTGCGCACAGGATGGAGAGAGATCTTAAACTTTTCTGCGTTCAGACCCTGCATGTTATATTTTGGGATGATCATGTCGCTGAAGCCCAACTTCTCTGCCTCGGCTATGCGTTGCTCAATGCGGTTCACGGGGCGCACCTCACCGCTGAGGCCAACCTCGCCGGCCATGCACCAGCCCGACTCGATGGGTGTGTCGACGTTGCTTGACAGCACGGCGGCAATGACGCTGAGGTCCATGGCCAGGTCGGTGACACGAAGGCCTCCCGCAATGTTTATGAACACGTCCTTCTGCATCAGTTTAAAGCCCACGCGCTTCTCCAGAACGGCAAGCAGCATGTTCAGACGGCGCTGGTCGAAGCCTGTGGCAGAGCGCTGGGGGGTGCCATAGGCTGCTGACGACACAAGGGCCTGGGTCTCGACAAGGAAGGGGCGCACACCCTCGATGGCAGAGCTTATAGCCACGCCCGACAGACCGTCATGGTCCTGACTAAGAAGCAGTTCGGAGGGGTTGCTGACCTGTCTCAGGCCCGTCTGCTGCATCTCGTAGATGCCGAGCTCGGAGGTGCTGCCGAAGCGGTTCTTTATGGAGCGCAAGATGCGGTACATGTAGTGTTGGTCGCCCTCAAACTGTATGACCGTGTCGACGATATGTTCCAGAATCTTCGGACCGGCAAGCGTGCCTTCCTTATTAATATGTCCGATAAGGATGACGGGTATGCCTGTCGACTTGGCGAAGTGGAGTAGGGCGGCGGCACACTCTCTGACCTGTGTTATGCTGCCCGGACTGCTCTCCACGGCATCGGTGGCGATGGTCTGGATAGAGTCGATGACCACCAGCTCCGGCCCCACCTCCTTGATGTTTTCAAAGATGTCGTTGAGGGAGGTCTCGCAGAGAATGGTCACGTTGTCGTGGTCAGTGCCTGCGGTTGCCGATGGCAGTTGCCTGCCTATGCGGTGGGCACGCATCTTGAGGTGATGGGCGCTCTCCTCGCCGCTGACATACAGGATGCGCCGCTCCGGCATGTTGAGGATGGTCTGCAGGGTGAGCGTGCTCTTGCCAATGCCTGGCTCACCACCCAGCAACACGATGCTGCCAGGCACCAGTCCGCCACCCAACACACGGTTCAGCTCGTCATCGTGCATGTCTATGCGCGGCTCGTCGTCAACGGGTATGTCGCGCAGCTTCACGGGCTTGGCCTTGCCGCCACGTCCGCCCGGCGCGTCGTGATAGCCCTTGGAGCTGGCTATGGTCGACGGTGTGGACGCTGCTATGCGTATCTCCTTGAATGTGTTCCATTGTCCGCAGCTCGGACATTTGCCTATCCATTTTGCCGACTCCTGTCCGCAGTTGCTGCAAACATAAGCTGTTCTGTCTTTTGCCATAATTGTTTTTCTCAAGCTAAATCATACAAAAGTACGAATAATTTTCTTCGTGTCAAAATTTATTGCTATTTTTGCCCTATGAAAAAAATCCTGTTCTACATATTGGCGGTCTTTACGGTCGTCTCTTGCGGCAATTCGTATGAGGCAAAGAAGCGCATTGACAGAGAGCGACAGCTCGAGTTGCAACGAATCGACTCGCTGGCCCTAAAGGTGGCGGTGGTGCCTACCCTCGATTGTCTGCCCGTGTATCTGGCTAAGGATGAGCGCCTTTTCGACACGCTCGGCGTTGACGTTCACCTCAAAATCTTCAATGCACAGATCGACTGTGACCAGGCGCTCATGCGCGGGGCAGCCGACGGCATGGTGTCTGACCTCGTGAGGACGGAGCGCCTCAGGCTCATGGGCACCCCCATGCAGTATGTCTCCTCAACGGGTACCTACTGGCAGCTGCTCTCAAACCACAAGGCGCGTCTGAAGGCGCTTGACCAGATGGGCGACAAGATGATTGCCATGACGCGCTTTTCGGCTACCGAATCACTCTCGCAACTCGTGTTTGAGGGCGTGAAGACAAAGTCGCAAGTCTATAACGTGCAGATAAACGATGTGCAGATTCGCCTGCGCATGCTCCTCAACAACGAGATGGACGCCGTGTGGCTCACCGAACCGCTGGCAACGGCAGCTCGACTGCAGGGACACCGTGTGATGGCTGACAGCAGAGACAAGAAGCTTTCGCTCGGCGTGGTGGCTTTCAAGAAAAAGGCTGTGGCTGATGCGCGCCGACGCAAGCAGCTTGCCGCCTTCACCAAGGCTTATAACATGGCCTGCGACTCGTTGAACAAGAACGGTCTGAAGCATTATTCTGTCTTGCTGCAGAAATATTATAAAATTGACAAAAGAACAATAAACGCTCTGCCCAAATCGAAGTTTCAGCATGTGGCAAAACCACAACAGGAGAACATAGACAAGGCGGCAGCATTTGCAAAAACCACAATAAAATAGGAACCGACATGTCATTCTACGAAATAGAAACTCCATTAATAGCCAAGCACAATGTGGGTAAGGCTCTGAGGGCGATGAAAGAAACCATTGCCGAGGATAAGCTGCCCGGATATATCGTTGCCCGTTATGAGGATGTGAAAAACGACTACCGGCTGATGCAAGATGCCATGATGCGCGGACTGCGTGACGATAAGATCGATGAGGTCTATGCCGACATCATGAGAAAGGTCTATGGCGCAGGCTTGGACGTATTCATAGAGGAAAAGGTAAAAAAATATTCTTCCTTTGCCTATGCCCGCGTGGCGGCACAGCAGACAGAGGCTCATCCCGATGCCGTGCGCACGGTGCTCGAGGCTTATGTACAGGACATGGCCATGATGGCTTTTGAGCCTGAGAACACGAGGAAGGCGAAGATGGAGAAGCTCACGGCCGACCATCATGCCTACATGAAGCAGATCTTCAACGCGCTCTTGGTGGCACCTATGTGGAACGACAGGCGGGCGGCCGATTTTGCTGACCTGCTGCTCTCGCCAACCATCGACCGTGACGATGCGCTGCTCCTGGTGTCGGCGGTCATGCTGGCGACGATGAACGTGAACGACCCTTACAAATGGGACATGCTGGCTGAGGTCTATGTCAGGGCCACAGACAAGGTGCTGAAGATGAGGGCGCTCGTGGGATGGGTCCTCTCTCTTCCCTACGACCCCCGAGGACCCCGCCTCTTCCCCTTTGTTCAGGAACGCATAAAGGCGATGCTGGCAGACAAGACCACGCTGAAGCAGATGCTCGACATGCAGATGCAGATGCTCTTCTGCTGCAACGCCGATGCCGACAACGAGGAGATTCAGCGCAACATCATGCCGACGCTCATAAAAAACACGAACCTGCAGATGACACGTCTCGGCATCGTGGAGAAGGAGGACGACCCCATGAAGGACATCATGGACCCTAATGCGGCAGAACGCGACATGGAGGAGATGGAACGGAAATATCGTAAGATGATGGACATGCAGAAGCAGGGGTCTGACATCTATTTCGGCGGGTTCTCAAAAATGAAAACCTTCCCGTTCTTCAACGACCTGTGCAACTGGTTTGCTCCGTTCAACGCCGCTCACCCAGCTCTTGGCGCGGCGCGTGAGCGATTGGCTGGCAGCACGTTCCTTAACAACCTTATGGAGAACGGGCCGTTCTGCGACTCTGACAAATATTCGTTCGCTCTGGCCATAGCTCAGATCATGGATCGTATGCCCGATAACGTCAAGGAGATGCTCAATTCGGACGCAACGCTCGGACCGACCGTGAGCAAGGAGGAACAGGAGAATCCGGCTTATATCTGTCGGTCATATCTGCAAAGCCTGTATCGTTTCTTCCGTCTGTACAGGTCGAAGCGCGATTTTCTCAATCCATTCATTCTTGACGAATTGGAAGACAACGACGGCAATGCTTTGTTCTTGTCATATAAGCTGCTGGCGTGTCCTGAGATGGAGGAGAATGCCGTTGCGCTCTGCGGCTTCTTGCTCAAACGCAAAATGATGCGTGAACTCATGAGCATGGCCATCTGTTTCAAGTCTTCACAAAACCCTCGCCTGGTGCGCTTCCTTGCGTTGGTTCCCATGACAGACGGCAAATGGCAGGAGGCCTACGACCTCTTTGCATCCGTGCCTGAGGATCAGCACACGGAGGAGTCGCTGCGTGGCATGGCCCATTGCTGCATGAGCCTCAAACGTTTCGGCGAGGCTGTGGCTATCTACCGCCGTCTGCTCGCCATGCATCCCGACAGCTTTAGCTTTCAGCTCAACCTCGCCGTGTGCCTGATGAGCAGCGATGCTTTTTCTTCATGCGGTGATGCAGCTTCTTCATGTGGTGATGCTTCTTCTTCATGCGATGATGCTTCTTCTTCATGTGGTGATGATGCTTCTTCATGTGATGCCTCGTCTTCTCTTGGCGGCAAGGTTGAGGCTCGGCCAAACAAGGTGGTAGAAGAGGGAACCAAGCTTCTTTATAAGCTCGATTATGAGCATCCGAACAATGCCAACGTGCGACGTGTGCTCGCGTGGTGCATGATGTTGCAAGGCAATTTTGACAAGGCCATCGACATCTACACGCGTCTCTTGTCGCAACCCGATGCCGTGTCTGCCGACCGTCTCAACGCTGCCTATGCTCATTGGCTGTCAAGGAACGTGGCGCGTGCCGTTGCTCTCTTGCGCGAATACTGTAACCTTTGCGAACAAGAAGAGGCCGAAGCCAAAGAGGCGGCTAAAAAGCAGGGGCGACGCTGTGAGCCAACGAAATCAAGAAACTTCCGTCTGGTTGAAGATTTTACCAAGGACGCCGACCTGCTTAGCAAGTATGGCATCAGCCTTACTGAACGAAAGATCATGGTAGACATCGTGCTGAATGAGGAAGAGTTTTAAAGGTAAAAAGGAAGTTTTAAAGGTAAAAAGGTAAAAAGGTAAAAAGGTAAAAAGGTAAAAAGGTAAAAAAAAAGGCTCACGCCTTTTTAAGGGAAAAGAGAAAAACGAAAAATCTTTTTAAGGGAAAAGTGAAAAAGATAGGTGAAAAAGAAAAGTGAGAAATTATGACAATAGAAGAATATAAGGCCGCAATATTGAAGGCCATGCTTGATATCAAAGACGTTGACGGTCTCGCTAAGATAACGGAAAGCGATGCCAAAGAACTGCTCAACGAGTTAACCGACTCCGAACTCGAAGACGGAATACTATTCAACACTCCTGAAGAGGTCGCAGAACTGCTTATGAGCGTGTAAATGAACAGTCGCAAAGTTTATTGTTTTTGCGCATCGCAAGTACCATGTTAACGCTTCGCAAATGCCATGTTTACGCATCGCAAATACCATGTTTGCGCATCGTAAGTACCATGTTTGCGCATCGTAAGTACCATGTTTACGCATCGCTAATGGCATGTTTACAATCTTCAAATCATTGTGTTTGTGCTTTCAAACATGCTTTGCAAAGGATGTAGGAATGTTAAAAAGGGAGCGTTTTTACCCCAGTTTTGCATAAATATACAGAATGACAGAAAGATAGTAAACAAGGTCTTGTTCTTTCATAATGTACAAAATTATAGTTAAAACCTAATCATGAATTGTTAACAGTTCTTAAATACACCCGTGTTTTGTCATTAAGCCTCTTTGAGCTCGTCAAAGAGGCTTAATGAGGCTGTCAAAGAGCCTCTTTGACAACGCAATAAAGGCACTTTCATTTTGTCAAATGGGCTTAACGAGAAACTGCATAAATATACAACTCAAAGTGCATATTTATGCATTGAATAAGGTCGCTGTTTTTATTTCCTGACCACCA
>ERZ791615.993-NODE-993-length-9953-cov-4.06385_pt1 | contig 9953 bp, 4 predicted proteins | sample MGYA00510273_ERZ791615 | MGnify/ENA primary metagenome ERZ791615 (study PRJEB30046, sample SAMN00715185) | human gut metagenome | study: EMG produced TPA metagenomics assembly of the A metagenome-wide association study of gut microbiota in type 2...
ACACAACCCATGCCACAAGCATAGGCCGCAGCATCGCAGGCAACAACAAGCCGCTCTACGAATATTTCACAGGCTACAACGGCGACCAGATGGCGCAGGAGCTTAACATGCAGAGCAAGCAGTCGATAGAGAAGCAGACAGCCATGTATGTCGACTGCTTTACCACCGTGAGCGACATCACAGCCCGCGAGTGTGCACAGCTGCTCGACAAACCCGTAGACGTGGTGCTGCCTAACGGTTTCGACAACTCGTTTGTGCCCGCCAAGCGCGAGTTTGACAAGAAGCGCAAGGAAGCACGCAAGCTGATCTTCCGCATGGCCAACGCCCTGACAGGCGACACCTTCGACGATGACGACACCATGATCGTGTCGACAAGCGGACGTTACGAGATGCGCAACAAGGGCATCGACGTGTTCGTGGAGAGCATCAACCGCCTGCGTTTCAACCATGACCTTAAGAAGAAGGTCATCGCCCTCATTGAGGTGCCGGCATGGATGAAGGAAGCACGCACCGACCTTGTGGAGCGTCTGCAGAGCAAGACCAAGGTGTTCGACACACCGCTGCCCAACCCCGTGGCCACACACCGTCTGCACGAAGAAGGCAGCGACCGTGTGCTCGGCATGATGAACTGGCTCGGCATGCGCAACGACAAGTACGACCGCGTGAAGCTCTTCTTTGTGCCTTGCTACCTCACCGGCGACGACGGCGTGCTGAACAAGAGCTATTATGACCTCATTCTCGGCAACGACCTCTGCGTCTATCCTTCTTATTATGAGCCGTGGGGGTACACACCGCTTGAGGCTGTTGCCTTCAAGGTGCCGTGCATCACCACCGACCTTGCAGGCTTCGGCCTGTGGGCCAACACCGTGCTTGGTCACGACGGAACGGTGGAGGAGGGCGTTCAGGTCATCCACCGCACCGACACCAATTATAATGAGGTGGCCGACGACATCAGCAACACCATCGTGCGCTACTCTTCCTTCGATGCCAAACAGACAGCCGCCTCACGCAAGGCTGCCGAGGCCATATCGAAGAAGGCGTTGTGGAGCCATTTCATAAAATATTATTATGAGGCTTACGACATCGCTTTGCGCAAAGCCATAGAGAGAAAAAGGAACATGTGATGAGATAACAACTTCTAAAGTTTTTAACTATTCACAAAGTATAATATCCAAAATTCCAAATATGAAAATTAAAGCCGATTATTCTAACGCTCCTCAGTGGAAGGAGGTTAGTATCAAGTCGACACTTCCCGAACAGCTGAAGTGTCTTGACGAGATTGCTCACAACATGTGGTGGGCATGGAACTATGAAGCCCGCGACATGTGGGAGAGTCTGGACGCAAAACTCTATGAAGAGGTAGGACGCAACCCCGTGTTGCTCCTTGAGCGTCTGAGCTACGAGCGCAAGGAAGCTATCGTTAAGGACAAGACCATCATGAAGCGCGTTAAGGACGTTTACAAGATGTTCCGCGCCTACATGGACGTTAAGCCCAACAAGAAGCGTGCTTCTGTTGCCTACTTCTGCATGGAGTATGGAATCAACCAGGTGCTGAAGATCTATTCTGGCGGTCTCGGCATGCTCGCCGGCGACTATGTAAAGGAGGCTTCTGACAGCAACGTCGACATGTGTGCCATCGGCTTCCTCTATCGCTACGGCTACTTCAAGCAGTCGCTCAGCATGGACGGACAGCAGATTGCCAACTATGACGCACAAAACTTCAACTCGCTGCCCATCGAGCGTGTGCTCGACAAGAACGGCAACCCCGTTGTTGTGGACGTGCCCTACATGAACTATCAGGTTCATGCTTACGTTTGGCAGGTTAACGTTGGCCGTGTGAAGCTCTACCTGCTCGACACCGACAACGAGATGAACTCTGAGTTTGACCGCCCCATCACCCACTCTCTCTATGGTGGCGACTGGGAGAACCGTCTGAAGCAGGAGATCCTGCTCGGTATCGGCGGCATGCTCATGCTCAAGAGGCTGGGCAGCAAGAAAGACATCTACCATTGCAACGAGGGTCACGCTGCCCTCTGCAACCTTGAGCGTCTGTGCGACTACGTTAAGAGCGGCCTCACCTTCAACCAGGCCATGGAGCTGGTACGCGCCTCTTCTCTTTACACCGTCCACACTCCCGTTCCCGCCGGTCACGACTACTTCGACGAGGCTCTCTTCGGCAAGTACATGGGTGGCTATCCTCAGCAGCTCGGCATCTCTTGGGACGAGTTCATCGGCATGGGCCGTCAGAACCCCGATGACCACAGCGAGCGTTTCTGCATGTCAACCTTCGCATGCAACACCTGCCAGGAGGTTAACGGCGTGAGCAAGCTCCACGGCTGGGTAAGCCAGCAGATGTTCTCACCCATCTGGAAGGGCTACTATCCTGAGGAGAACCACGTTGGCTACGTTACCAACGGTGTTCACTTCCCCACATGGACAGCTACCGAGTGGCGCAAGCTCTATGCTAAATATTTCGACGAGACCTTCATGAGCGACCAGAGCAACGAGAGCATCTGGCATGCCATCTACAATGTGCCCGACGAGGAGATCTGGGAGACCCGCATGACGCTCAAGAAGAAGCTTACAAGCTACATCCGTGAGAAGTTCACACAGACATGGCTCAAGAACCAGGGCGATCCCTCACGCGTGGTGTCTCTGCTCGAGCGCATCAACCCCAACGCGCTGATGATCGGCTTCTGCCGTCGTTTCGCCACCTACAAGCGTGCTCACCTGCTCTTCACCGACCTTGACCGTCTGGCCAAGATCGTGAACAACCCTGAGCGTCCCGTTCAGTTCCTCTTCTCTGGTAAGGCTCACCCCGCCGACGGCGCAGGTCAGGGTCTGATCAAGAAGATCTTCGAGATCAGCCAGCGTCCTGAGTTCCTCGGCAAGATCATCTTCCTTGAGGACTATGACATGCAGCTCGCCCGTCGCCTCGTTTCTGGCGTCGACATCTGGATGAACACACCTACACGTCCTCTTGAGGCTTCAGGTACATCTGGCGAGAAGGCTGAGATGAACGGTGTCGTAAACCTCTCCGTGCTCGACGGATGGTGGGTTGAGGGTTATCGTGAGGGTGCCGGCTGGGCTCTTCCCGAGAAGCGCACCTACCAGAACCAGGGCTATCAGGATCAGCTCGACGCTGCTACCATCTACTCGCTGCTTGAGAACGACATCATTCCTCTCTACTATGACCGCAACAAGAAGGGTTACAGCGAAGGCTGGGTGAAGACCATCAAGAACTCTATCGCCACTATCGCTCCTCACTACACCATGAAGCGTCAGCTCGACGACTACTATGACAAGTTCTACACCAAGGAGGCTGCCCGTTACCACAAGCTCCAGGCCAACGACAACCGTCTGGCTAAGGACATCGCTCAGTGGAAGGAAACAGTGGCAGAGCGTTGGGATGCCATCCATGTAGTGTCTAAGGACGACTCTGTGCTCTATGGTGCCGAGACAGGCAAGAAGTACACCATGCGTTATGTCATCGACGAGGCTGGCCTTAACGATGCTGTAGGTCTCGAGCTGGTGTCTATCACCAAGGACGAGAACGGCAACGACCGCATCTTCAACGTGCGTCCGTTCAAGGTTGTGGCTCAGGAGGGTAACCAGTACACCTTCGAGGCTACCTTCGAACCCGACGTTGCCGGCTCATTCAAGAGCTGCGTGCGCATGTTCCCGAAGAACGAGAACCTGCCTCACCGTCAGGACTTCTGCTATGTAAAGTGGCTTGACTAATACTAATCTCATCAGCGACGGCTAATCTTCGCTGATAAGAAAAAATATAAGGCATTGATTTCGTGTTATAATCGAAGTCAATGCCTTTTTTTTGCCACAACATCATTATTTTATTGTGGTGAGCCTCACCCATAGCCAACGCGGGATCAGTTGCCAGGCGGCGACAAGCAGACGGTAACGCCAGTCGATGGTCACCACCTCGCTGCCGCGCTCTATGGCGCGTACAATGGTGCGTGCCACATCTTCGGCTTTAAGCTGTAGAGGGAAGTGGCTGCCCGCAATGAGGTCGGTGGCAACAAAGCCGGGGCGTATGTCGGTGATGCCGATGTTAAGATGGCGCATGCGGGCCTGCTGCGACAGACACTCCAGATAGTGGGCTTGCATGCGCTTCGTGGCAGAGTAGGCTGGGGCAGCACCCAAGCCGCGGGTGCGGGCGATGGAGGTGATGCAGGCTATGCGGGCTTTACGCTCCTTGTCGCTTGCTTTCTGCTCATCCCCTTCAGCTCTTTGTTTTGCTTCGTCTGCTTTCTGCTCAGCAAACCAGTTATAAGCCGCCGACACCATGCGCACAAAGCCCACGCCGTTGGTCTCCACCGTCTTCAGTTCTTTGTCGGCATCGAGCGCCACGTTCTCCCATCCTATGCCAGAGCTGTGGAAGTAGAGATCCATGCCGCCAAGCTCCTCTATGAGCTTGTGCAGCTCCGTCGGTGCGTCTTCCTTGGTCACGTCTATCTGTCTGTGCGTCACGATGCCTGGTGTGGCTTGTGCCATCTGCACCAGTCGTTCCTCGCGTCGTCCTGCAATGCCTACCTCGTAACCGTTGGCGGCAAGCAATTTTGCTACTTCTTGCCCTATGCCCGATGTGGCTCCCATAACTATTGCTCGTTTCTTCATTGTATGATTCTTTCTTTAAGTTTTTATGCTGCAAAAATAATCACAAAAACGTATAAAGCCAAAAAAAGCGGAAACCTTTATGAGGAGGTTCCCGCTTTTTTGTTCAACCGTCAGGTCTTTCCAACCGTCAGGTCTTTTGTTCAACCCTCAGGCTTTTCCAACCGTCAGGTTCTTATTTTCATGTTTACCAACCAGGGTTCTGGGTGAGCTTGAAGCCGTGGTTCTCGTACATGGTAATCTGGTCAACAGGGATAGGATAGAGATAATCCTTGTCTGCCATTACACGCATCTTGGCCACCTCGGTGATAGGCATGATGTAGCCCTCGTTGCCGGTAACGATTTTGCCGTTCTCGTCGCAGAGAGTGATCTTAGCCAAAGCTTCAGCATTTTCGGGATAGTCGGCCTTGTTGATCCAGGCACCCATGTTCAGCTTCTTGTTCTTGGTCATGTCAGCATATTCGAGCTTGCCCCAACGACGGAGGTCGTTGAAACGCAGACCCTCGTAAGCCAACTCTACGCGGCGCTCGCGACGGATCTCCCAAATGATGGGCTTAACCGTAGCATCGCGGTCGGGGTCGTTGATCTCGACACCGTTCACCTTCAGCGCGTTGCCAGCCAGTGTGAGGTGAGGCATCTGTGTGCTCTGACGGTCGCGGATAGCGTTGATGGTCTTGTCGAAGTCGGCCTGTGTAAGAGTGTACTGTCCGAGATCTGCTAACTCGGCAGCAGCCTCGATGTAGTTGAGCATCACCTCGTTCAGCTTCATGACAGGAGCATCGGTGGTGTTGGTCGAGCTCATACCGCCAGGCTTGTTGATCAGGTCTTTGTTCACATAGCGGTTAGCGTAGTAGCCCGAAGCAGCGTAAACCGCAGCTACACCGTTCAGACGCAGACCGCTCTCCTCGTCGATGTTGTCAGCGAGACGGGGGTCACGGTTCTGGATCTCCTTGGCATATTCCTTGCCCTTATAATCGGTGTTGCCAGCCTGGTGGATAGGCAGACCGTTCTTGGTCAGGAAGGCATCGACGAACGAACGTGAGGGGCTGCTCATCTCATGCTCAGTGTTCTGGAAGCTCATGAGCGAGTGCATAACCACGTTCTCAACGTATGAGCGGTACATGATGATCTCGGGGTTGCCGGCGAGATCCTCAGATGTGGTGAGGCTCTTGTAGCTGGGAGCGATAGAGTAGGCGTTTGTCTGCATCAGCGCAGCAGCATAGTCCTTGGCAGCCTTCAGATATTCGGTAGCCTTGGCTGTGTTGTTGGCGTGATACTTCTGCCATGTGCCCTCAAACAGCATGATGCGTGACGCGAAGCCCTGAGCCACGGCGCGGTTTACGGTAAGACCCTTTGTGCCGTCGTTAACACGAATGTTAGCGCAAGCGAAAGCCAGGTCCTCGTTCACCTTGTCCATAACCGTGGTGCGCGGATCGCGGGCACGGTAGAGCTGCTCGTTGTCGGTGCTGCCTACGACAGCGTCATAGTAAGGCACGTCGCCAAACTTCTGCACGAGCTTTGCATACTCCATGGCGCGGAACAGGCGGGCAACGCCCGACCAGTGGTTCTTTGCCTCTTCGCCCAGAGAAGAGCTCTGAATGCGGCTGAGAAGCAGGTTCATGTTACGGATCTTCTCGAAGTTCCAGTTGTCAGCATCAGTTGTGGGAGCCACCTTGGTGAACAAGGTAGCCACTTCCTGTGCGTTGTCGTCGGTCCAGTCGGCAACGTTTGTCTCGGCAAAGTTGTCGGCACGGTTCCAGCCCGAACGGTAGCCGGGGAAGAAGTAAGTATAATAGTCGAGGAACGATGTACGGAGGTTCTCCTCGTTGTTCCAGAACGACGGAACGTCAGTAACGGTGTCCTGGGGGTCGCGTGTGAGGAAGTCGTCACAAGAGCTGAAAGACACAGCAGTGGCCAGCAGAAGGCCCGCGCTCAGAATATTTAAATTTATTTTCATAAATGTTTGTTCTTTTGGTAACTGAACTTTTGCAAGTTCAGAAGTTAATACCACGTTTTATTATTTCTCTTTATGCAATGGTCTCACGCCTTAGAACGTAACCTGCATACCGAACGAGATGGTACGAGAGAAAGGATAGCTACGGCCGAATGACCATGAGTTGTCACCATAACCTGTTTTGTAAGCAGTGCTCTCGGGGTCAACAGGCAGGTGCATGTCGTCAAACTCGAAGAGGTTCTCACCACTGAAGTAAACGCGAACGCTCTCCAGAGAAGCCTTGCTCACCCATGCCTTAGGCAAGGTGTAACCTACAGTGATGTTCTTACAACGCAGATAAGCCATGTTGCTGAGGTAGCGGGTCTGCTTCAAGAAGCTCTTGCCAGCGGTTGTCCATGTGTTGTCGAAAGGACGTGGATAGAAGGCGTCGGTGTTGCTCTCTGTCCAGTAGTCCATCTGGTGGTCGAACATAGCATCACCCCAACCTGATCCACCGCAGGGGATAGCCACGTTACCGTATGCCCAGAAGTCGCGCTTGCCTACGCCCTGGAAGTAGGCGCTGAAGTCGATACCCTTCCAGTTAGCACCCAGTGTGAAGCTATACTCATAGTTAGGCAGGTAGTTACCAATAACCTTCTGGTCACCATGATCCTCAACGGTGTTCTTGCCGTATGTGATCTTCTTGTCGCCGTCAAGATCCTTATATTTCATGTCACCCGGCTGGAACTTGAAGGCGCCAGCCTCGTACAAAGCCTGTGAGGGGATGCCGTCCTTCAGCGTGTAAACCTTCTTGCCGTTGGCATCGGTTGTCACGTTAAAGTCGTCAACCTGGAACAGGCGGTCTGACTCGTAACCCCAGATTTCGCCGAGGCGCTTGCCCTCATAGTTGCCGTTGATGTTGCGGTCAGCCTTGTTCCACTTGGTGATACGCTCAACAACGTGCGACACCGAAGCGCGTGCGCTGATGCCGAGGCCGTTAGCAAAGCGGTGGTTATAGTCGACAGCCAGCTCCCAACCGTTGGCGGTCAGCTCACCGAAGTTGATCTTCGGAGTAGATGCACCGAATGTAGAAGGCAGAGCCTCGCCGGCGGTGTGCATGTCAGAAGTGACGCGGTGATAGTAGTCGAAGGTCACACCCAGCTCGTTCTTGAAGAAGCGCATGTCGACACCGAGGTCGAGGGTAGAAACGCGCTCCCATGTCAGACCGTCAGAGATCACCGTAGGAGCCTCAAGGCTCAGCTGGTTCTTGCCACCCATTACCCAACCAGAGTTTGTAGATGTCATGGTAGAGATGAATGAGTTGGCAGCAACGTCCTGGTTACCGATGGTACCCCATGATCCGCGGAGCTTCAAGTTTGACAGAGCGGGCTTAGCCCAATCCATAAATTTCTCCTCGCTGGCACGCCATCCTGCAGAGAATGAGGGGAAGAAGGCAAACTTCTTTCCTGAGGGGAACTTAGAAGAGCCGTCGTAACGAGCGTTGAACTCGAACAGATACTTCTGCATGAAGTCGTAGTTGATACGTCCGAAGAAACCTGCCGAAGCGAAGTCGGTATGATAAGCGTAGTTCTTGTTGAAAGAATACTGGTCGCCTGTAGCTAGTGCAATCTCGGGCAGATCCTGGCTGATGAGGCCACGGCGCTCTGAGTAGTGGCCCAGACGCTCGCGTGTCTCGGCATCGAAACCGGCCATCACCTTAAACTGGTGATGCTTCTTGATGTCGAAGTTGTAGGTAGCGTATGCTTTCCACACGTTGGTCATGGTATACTTGCTGGTCTGTACCACGCGGTTGTCAACGCCACCATAGATATTGGTGTAGTTGTCGAAGGGAGCGCCTGCAAACATGTTATATGCCATCACGATGCCGCCGTTACGCTTCTGAGCGTCGTTCAGCAGGGCGAAGGTATAGTCGAAGTTGATGCTAAGGTTCTTCAGCGGGTTCAGCTCGGTGCCCAGGTTTACGCGCACATAGTTAGAGGTAACGCTCTCGCGGTTAGCCTGCTTGATGTCGGTAACGGCAGAACGGAAATCCTTGCCCTGATACTGTGCGTACGGATACCAACGCGGCCAACGCATCAGGTAGAACCATGCGTCATACTGGCCAGAGGTATATTTGTAAGGCTGGTCGTTAACAGAGCGTGTGAACAACACGTTAGCGCGAACCTTCCACCAGTCGCGAATGGCGGTGGTGATGTTACTGTTGAAGTTGTAACGGTCATACTTGTCGGCCTTGAACTTCATCACACCGTTCTGGCGCAGATAGCCCAATGAAATGTTGTAGGTTGTCTTCTCGCTACCGCCTGTTACAGAGAGGTTGTGGTTCTGCTGCGGAGTCCATTTGCGAGTAAACTCGTTCACGGGGTCGAACGAACGGAAGAAGTAGGTCTTTCCGTCCTTTATCTCGAAGTCGCGGCCTTCCTGCATCTCGCCGAGCTCGCTCTGCGACATGTTGCCATACTTCTGCTCCCACTCCTTGATCTTGCCAACGGCATACTCATCGATGGTGTAGCCGATGTTTGTACAAGCTGAGAGACCCTTGCTCTGAGCCAGCAACAGTGTGTACTCGGCATTGTCTACAGCCGAAGCCAGCTTAGGCATCTTGGTGGGTGTGCCCCAAGCAAAGTTGTTTGAATAGGTCACGCGGGGTTTCTCGTTCTTCTTACCCTGCTTTGTGGTGATCAGGATAACACCCCATGCAGCACGGGTACCGTAGATAGAAGCCGAAGCGGCGTCCTTCAACACAGAGATGGTCTCGATGTCGTCGGGGTTGACGAGGTTGAGGCTGGGCACCTCTACGTTATCAACCAAGATAAGAGGAGCGGTACCTCCTTCAGCGTTCAATGAACCTACTGAACCACGCAGTTTGATGGTAGACTCTGTGCCTACACCACCAAGGTTGTTGGTGATGGTAAGACCCGGGGTGATGCCCTGCAGCGCCTTTGCCACGTCGGTGATAGGACGGCTTGCGATGGCCTCCTTTACGTTCACGTTAGCCACAGCACCAGTAAGGTCTACCTTCTTCTGGGCACCGTAACCCACTACAACCACCTCGTCGAGGTCGCCCATGTCTTCTGTGAGGACGATGCGCTGGTTCTTGCCGTTAACCTTCACGTCAACGGTCTTGTAGCCCACATAAGACACGCGGTAGGTCTTGCCTACCACGGCTTTTATGCTTACCTTACCGTCGATGTCGGTGATGCCGCCGTTTGTCGTGCCGGGTTCTACAACGCTGGCGCCTGTGATAGGCTCGCCGTTTGCGTCAACCACGGTGATGACCACTTTGTCGGCCTGCTGTGGCAGCGTGCTGTATGTGGCTCACCCGATAAATCTAGGGGGAAACTTTTTGATTCTACAGAAATTTTATACC
>ERZ791615.994-NODE-994-length-9937-cov-1.71524_pt1 | contig 9937 bp, 9 predicted proteins | sample MGYA00510273_ERZ791615 | MGnify/ENA primary metagenome ERZ791615 (study PRJEB30046, sample SAMN00715185) | human gut metagenome | study: EMG produced TPA metagenomics assembly of the A metagenome-wide association study of gut microbiota in type 2...
GTACATTATTATCTCTTTCATTTACTTTCCACGCTACCCTTTTATACTCTTTATTAGAATTACTGTTAACTATGGCACACGCCTTAATAATTCCTTCATATACCTCAATCAACCCACTCAATCGCCTAAAAATGCTATTATAGTAGGCTTTCCAAATTATAGCAGCTCTCTATAACCCATATTTAATTCTAGCACGCGTAAGCTTTCCAAGCAGTCCATCACCAAAAAGAAATGCACATACAGCCGCTCCGCCCGCATGCATTGCATCATAAGGTGCACCTGTTATGTACAGAAGCTTCAGTGCCTCCCATGATATATTGGCACTGCCTGAATCCGTATATGTGCTGTTCATCATCATGGCTGCAATATTCATAATTCCACCGTATATAACAAACACACTTATAAATGTAAATATTGTCACTGTGATAAAATTACACGGTATACGGCTTCTCATAAGAAGAACTGCCATAATAATTCCAGCAAGTCCGAAAGCATACAGCCTCCACCCAAAGAATGTCTCTCCCGGCTTTGCAGTAAATATATATACAATATATCCCACAATCTCTGAGACAACCATACACACAACAGGAACAGCCATAACTGACAGACCTGTTCTTGCCTGCTTTCTTACAATCTCTTTCTTATCATCAAAATATCCGACAATCTCCGGCTTATAAAATGCAATTCCCGCAAGAACACCAAGCAGCCCCCACGCAGCCATTTCCCACGGAGTCCATACCCCCTGCCCCATAAAGAAATTACATACAAATCTTGACAGTACACCTGTAAGAAATCCTGTCTGTGGTCCAAATGCAATTCCCGTTATTATGACAAGTGCTGTACCAGCATGAAGCGGTATCGTATACGCACATATTATATTAGCAACAACTGTAAGAGCTGACATAACTGCAATCATCACAACATGCCTTGCCTTCGGCTTCCTCTTTTCAAATGTAAAGAAAGGAATGGCAATTGCAACAGCCAGTATAATAATGCTTATAAGCATGTAATTAACACTCATTATCTATTATCCTCTAAACATCTGTGAATCGCTTCAACAGCTTCATCACATGTTACACAATCTTTGAAAAAATCGGACATAATCCTGTTAGTATCTGTTGTGAAAAATATATTGCCTGCAAAGAAGCTGTGTGAATCTGTGTAACTTTCTATGTTTCTGTCAAATATTAATCCACATTTGTCGGCAAATAATGCACAGAATTCCACATCGTGTGAAACTATCACAATAGTTTTCCCCATATTCTTTAATTCTTCCAGCCATTCACCCATCTTTTTACAGAAGAACGGGTCAATTCCTTTAGTTGGCTCATCAAGCAGAATAATATCCGGTTCATACAGCAGAATCTTTGCAAATGCAAGCCTCTGCTGCTGCCCTCCACTCAAATCATACGGATGCTGCTTTCTCACCCTTAGAAGTCCCGTCCGCTCCAGCATATTAAAGGCAAGTTCAATTCTCTGTTTCCTGTCCATATCCTTAACAGACACATTCCCCTTATCCATGACTGCCGATGCAAGCTCTTCCTCAACACTTATCTGACTAAGCAGTGCCATTGGATTCTGCGGAAGCACCGCACATCTTCCATTCACCTTCACCTTACCGGATATAGGCTTTTTAATTCCTGCCATAAGTCTTAAAAGGGTCGTCTTTCCTGCTCCGTTGCTTCCAAGCAGAGCAGTTATCCTGCCCTTTTCTATATCAAAGCTGATATTTTCAAGTACATTTGCAGAATTCTTAGTGTATCTGAAAAACACATTTTTAACTGAAACCGCTGTATCCCCGGTTTCGTAATGCTTATCCTGTGATACATAAGAGCCTCCTTTAATATTAAGACTGGCTATCCATTTCCTGCCCTCTTTAACTGTAAGCGGGCAGTCTGTTTCAAATGTAATATCCTTCTTACAGCCCTCATATATCCTTACAGATGAAGGAAGCCCGTAAACAAGCGGATTTTCTGTCTTAACAAGACTTTCTGCTGTCTTTCTAGGAGTGCCATTATATATTAGCTTTCCATCCTCAAGCACAAGCACTTTGTCCGCTTTAGAATAGATATCCGCAAGATTGTGTTCAACACACATAATTGTTATTCCAAAATCCTTGTTAAGCTCCAGAACTGTATCAAAGAACTTCTTCTTAGCAAGCGGGTCAAGCTGTGCCGTCGGTTCATCAAGCAATAAAACCTCTGGTCTCATAACCATTATGGAAGCTAGATTAAGAAGCTGTTTCTGTCCGCCAGACAATTCCTCTGTATTCTTATCATACCAGCCCGTAATTCCGAAATATTCAGACATTTCTGCAACCCTGCGCCTTATGTCTGCATTTGGCACGCCGATATTTTCAAGCCCAAATGCCAGCTCATGCCATACCTTATCAGTAACAATCTGGTTGTCAGGATTCTGTCCGACATATCCAATCTTAACTGCCGCTTCTGCCTGACTTAAGCTGCTTATCTGTCTGCCGTAATATTCTGCTTTTCCACTAAGTCTCCCCTCTGGAATCATGCTTTTATCAAGCATCTTAAGAAGCGTAGTCTTTCCACTTCCCGAAGCACCTATAATCAGCGCAACCTCCCCCTTCTTTATATCAAATGTTATATCTTCCAGTACCAGTCCGTCACTTCCTGCATATCCAAAAGAAAGTGATGAAACATTAATAATTGTGTCTGTCATTATGCAATTACCTTTCGTTATATGAACTTCGTCTCTTATACTGCACATTACCAGTTATCTCTATTATCATTGGAATCAATGTCAGTATTACAAATGCTGTAACTGACAGCACTCCTTCAACACCTGATTTCGTATAATATATTACAGGGAGATAATATACTGCAAGCTTCTTTCCTGCTATTGGAATAACAGCCATCACAAAACATACAAGCATTATAATTATCGTAAAGGTATCCTTTAGTGTGAATCTGAATCTGTTAAAGCTTGTCCTTCCTTTAAGTCCATATCCCCTGCTCTCCATAGACATAGAAGTTTCCATTGAGCTTTCAAGTGACCATGTTATAAGAGTTGAAAATTCATTCGCAAAATGTCCGATTTTTTCAAAGATGCCATTCTTATTCTCCACTCCACGAAGTCCCATCTGTGCGTCATGTATTTGTCTGTATCTCTTTCTCATAAGTGGTATCATTCTTAATATCATAGAAAATATCATACCAACGGAAGGAATAAAGCTCCCGAACAGATACATCATTTTTTCCGATGAAAGATAACCGGCTGCTACACTGCACCACTGTATGACTGATATGAGTAACACACTTATAACTGCTCCGTATATTATATTCTCAAGGCATACCATGTTATCGTTAATATAAAATAATGGTGTAACTCCGCTGTGATTAAAAATGGGCTGGATTAATACAGAGAATATAATAACAGGAATTGTTATCATAATATTCTTCTTAATAAAAGAACCTCCCTGTATATATATCCCAAGAACAAGTGAACTCACATACGAAACCGCCAGTATTACAGGGTTCATTGTGAACATGGTTATTACCAGCACCAGTGCAATATAGATGAAATTCGTCCACGGATGCATTACTGCAAATGCTGAATATTTAGTTACTTGTCGCCTAACTGGCACACGTATATCCATTTTATTACATCTCCATCTTTTACTGCATACTGATTAGCCGCCATCATAGGCAGAACTCCATTAACTCTGTAAGTCCAGCCACTTTGTGGTCCCACATTCTTCTCTGACAGATTATTAATGCTTGATACATACGACTTATCGGAATTAGCAACTATCGGAATTACAGGATCATGCATTGCTGTAACTGCTGCAAGAACATCATATACAGTAAAGCCTTCAACTGCAGTGTATGTTGTAACTTCAAGTATAGTTCCATCATCAGGGATACGTGATGCAATTGACGGATTAACAGTATCTTTTCTCGCTGTCGCATTATCGCATCTTATCTCTATAGTACAACTGATTACCTTGCCTGCCGGTCTGGTATTCTGTGAATTATTCCCTGAATCATCATTTCCCGAATTGTTACTTCCTGAAGTATTATTCCCTAAATTGCTGCTTTCTGAATCATTGCCACCTGATATGGCGTTTCCGTTACTCCTGTCTGATTCTCTACCACCTGAACCGGAATTATTATCTGTAACTGTTATATTATCCGTTGAGCCAGAAGCAGAATTGTCATCTGAAACTGTTCCATCACCCGTTCCATCAAAGCTGCCGTTGTCTGCAGCATTGGCATTATCGGTACTGATGGTTTCATCCTGTAATCTATCATTATTATCTGGTCTGGCTGGCTGCGTCTGACCCGAATCTGCCATATTACTGAATTGCTTTCTGTAGGAATCAACAGAACGGATTCTTACATTGGTTATTAAAAATATAACTAAGGCAAGACCTATTAACACAAGACCAATCTTTTTTATATTTCTGTATTTGTTAAAATTTCATATTTCTCTTTAATATTTCTTATTGATTTTACCTCGAAATAATAACATATACAGTCAATCTATTCAAACTTTCTTTACGAATTAACATTTTATGGCATAAAAAAAGCAGCTTACGCTGCGAATGCTTTAAGATAGCTACTTCCATATGAGTACCACCTTTCTACATTCCATGGTCTATAAGTTTACATATCCGGGAACCACAGCCATCTCCGTCTTTTGGCTGTCCCCCTTCAATGCACATTTATATTAACCATTTCATGTAAAAGGTGTAATCATATTCATGTATAGTTCTTGTAAAATTCTAACTCCAGTATCCTAGTTCTACGCCTTTCTTGTATACACCTATTCCCTTTGAGTAATATCCATAGCAGTTAAAATGTGTCCAGTCATATCTTAGTTGTTCAGATATATTACCTTTCTTGAAATTCTCAAGGTCATCAGTCGTTGTATCCAGACCACAATCTGTTAAGCCGTTCTGTATCATATATGTTCTCGTATTAAAGAAATGCTCGCCATATGCTTCTCTTAAGGCTGCTTCCCATGCTGTATCACCGATTCCCACATAATTACCATCATCTCCATACTCTCCCTGATTAGCATCTGCAGAATCAGCTGGATCATCCGTATCTCCCAGTACTATATAATATTTGCATCCAGAATTAAGTATTATATCATCATATTGAAGAATAAGCTGTTTATAATTATTAGACCATCCGCCATTACTTCCCATTTCAAGTATCAATATATCTTTCGCACTTCTTTCCTGTGATGCCCTTGTCATTGCCTGTGTTCCGCCAGAAATTGTAACTTTTTCTACGCCTGCAGTTTCTGTTGGTTTTTCTGTTGGCTTCTCTGTTGGTTTCTCCATTGGTTTTTCACCAGATGTTTGTGACTCCGTTTCTTTTGTCACTGTGTCATGTTCTGTTACTTTATCACTCTCTGCTTTTATATCTGCTTCCTGTCTTGAATATGTATCAGTTTCACTTTCATATATAACAACGCTATTATCAGTAGAATTGTCATATGCCGCATATCCCTTTGTAAGTTTTATACTTACGTATCCATCTTCTGCGTTATCAACATCACATAAATAACCATTTATATACATATCTCCCGGATAAGGATCATAATCAAATCCATATCCGCTATAATCATCCGCTTTAAACACATTTCCATCTTCATCTATAATACTTGCTATTGCTGAGTCAGTCTCACTTATTGTAATATCCCTGTCAATATACACTTTAGTTCCACCAGCACGAAAAGTAATATAACTGGAATCTTCTCCTGAACCCCCAAGATTATGTGTTGGTATGTTAGTCATTTTTTCTATTGTAACAGGTGTAGTCCACCCATATATATCAATGCCATTTACTTTTCCTTCAGTTGTACTTCCTGCTCCTGCCATCATACTATCCCCATAACATGTTATTTCTCTATTCTGTCCATCATATGGGATAAATTCATCTGTAAGCTGCCTTGGTGGAAGCTCAAATGCTTCCTCATTTTCTGTTGAAATCTCATTTTCAAAAAAATCTTCAACGACTTCCTTGTCTACTACTTCAGCACTCTCTTCCTGCGTTGTATCTTCTTCTGTGGTTTCCTCTTCTGTAGTCTCTTGCACTGTAGTTTCCTGCGCCATCATTGTATGTACAGTTGTTTCTTCCATATTTTTCTTTTTTGCATTCTTATTATGTCTTAATTGCACAGCAATTACCGAAACAGTTATTAATGCGATAACTAAAACTGCAGCCACGCTTATAAATATATATTTTCTTCGATCTTTAGTACCTAGTCTTAACATGTCTTTCATATAATTTTCTGCCCTTTCTTTAGTTCTATTTATTATTATACGAAATGAAGTTTAAATAAGTTTAAAAAAAGAAAAACTTCCGCGAAATTATATCACAGAAGTTTTTCTTTGTCTATTATATTAACTATGTTGCATAAACCATGACATCATACATCCGCCATCTGCACCGGATTCAAGCACTTTTTTAATGTTATCAGGCTTAATTCCTCCAATCGCAAACACTTTTACTGTGGGATTAACAGTATGAGCCGCTCTACACACTTCTTTAAGAAAACTAAGTCCTGCCCCCATCTTCCCCGGCTTGCACTGTGTCTCAAATATCGTTCCAAGCACAATCTGGTCTGCTCCTGCGCGGACAGCATTCACGGCCTCTTCCATACTGTGACACGATACACTCACACAATCAAGCCTCTTTATCACATCTGCCTGTTCTTCACACATTTGTTTAAAATGTTCCATTGAAAAATGTACATTTCCACAGCCTGCATACTTTGCCGCACTGATATCACTGTGAACAAACATTTTAACAGAAGCTTCCTTGCACATTATCTGTATGCGTCTTGCAAGTTCCATGTAGTCCTGCCTGTTCATATCCTTTTCACGAAGTATCATGGCATATGGGTGCAGTGCCGCACATTTTTCAAGCTGCATAATGTACTCCTCCATGGTACACTCTGCGCCACCGCTGCCGCTCACCAGATGTCTGTTCGTTATACATATATATTTTCTATACATAAATGTATTCATTCACGACTGGCTGAAGCCCGCCATCCTCCATATCCTTATACATTCTGTCAAATGAACGGTTATCATTGATTTCAAACTGTTCATCTCCGGCATCACCATCTTCTTTTCCTGTATATTTAGATTCATGGTCGCCAATACCTGTTGAAACCCCGGCAGATACCTTGGTTGCGCATATCTTGGTTATTCCATTTCTAAACTGCGCACTCTCACGGCTTGACACCGTAATTCCAACATATGGCAGGGACAGTCTGTACGCACAGAGGACCTGACAGAGCTGTTTTTCGCCCACATCACGCGGATTAATCTTATCATTGTTGATTATCGGGCGGAGTCTTGGACAGCTTAAGCTCAGCTCGGCATGTGGATATTTACGGTTCAGATAATACACATGAAGCGCCGTTGCAAGTGCATCTTTCCTGAAATCATCAAGTCCTAACAATGCCGAGAAGCCTGCTCCTCTCATGCCTGCCATAAGCGCCCTCTCCTGTGCATCAAATCTGTATGGCCATACTCTCTTATGACCTAACAAATGTAATGTCTCATATTTGACAGGATTATATGTCTCCTGAAATACTGTTACATAATCAACTCCGCACTCATGAAGATAGCGGTATTCATCCACATTTACAGGATATATCTCTATGCCGATATTCTTGAAATATTTTCTTGCAATCTTAACTGATTCACCAATGTATTCAACGTCTGAATATTTTCTGCTCTCTCCTGTCAGTATCAGGATTTCTTCCATTCCTGTATCTGCAATAACTTTCATCTCATGCTCAATTTCCTCATATGAAAGTTTCTTTCTGTGAATGTTATTGTAGCAGTTGAAGCCACAGTATATACAATAATTCTGGCAGTAATTGGCTATATATATTGGTGTGAATATGTATACTGTATTGCCAAAATGTTTCTTAGTTTCATTCTCTGCTTTTCTTGCCATCTGCTCTAAGTAAGGTGCTGCGGCTGGTGAAAGCAATGCCTTAAAATCCTCAATATTACATGTTTCTTTGCTTAATGCTCTCTCTACATCTGCGGCTGTGTATGAGTCATAGTCATACTCATCCATTGCCTTTAAGACTTTATCCTTAATATCTGAATCAATTATTTCCATGTCATCAAGATATTTCATATAATCTGTTCTGAATGACGGGTCCTGCTCTAACTTATGTTTTCTCTCTAACGCAGCCGGTGGAAGCTGGTCACTGTCTATAAAATACACCTGATTTTCTTCGTTCATTATTCTGCCTTCTTTTCTATTATATTTTAATGTTCCACATTTAGCGTAAGAATCCTGTCAATGGGTCAGATGCACTTCCACCTCTTGCAAGAACTCTTCCCATTCCTGTAAGATATGCGCTTCTTCCTGCCTCTATAGCCTTCTTAAACGCCTCTGCCATAGCCGGAACATTTCCTGCGGTCGCAATCGCTGTATTAGCCATAACCGCAGCAGCTCCCATCTCCATTGCCTCACATGCCTGCGAAGGCTTGCCAATTCCTGCATCCACGATAATTGGCAGATCAATCTCATCAATAAGTATCTGTATAAATGCTTTGGTTGAAAGTCCGTTATTGCTTCCAATCGGTGAGGCAAGCGGCATAACGCAGGCAGCTCCGGCATTCTGTAAATCTCTTGCCACATTCAAATCAGGATACATGTATGGCATTACAACAAATCCTTCCTTAGCAAGTATTTCTGTTGCTTTCACTGTCTCATAGTTATCTGGGAGAAGATACTTTGCATCATGCATAATCTCAATCTTTACAAAATCTCCACATCCCATCTCACGGCTGAGTCTCGCAATTCTTACCGCTTCCTCTGCATTTCTTGCTCCTGAAGTATTAGGAAGAAGAGTTACTCCCTTCGGTATGAAATCAAGAATATTCTCTTTATTCTCTGTATTGGCACGTCTAAGAGCAAGTGTGATTATTTCAGCACCGCCCTGCTCAACTGCCGCCTTAATAAGATTCACATTGTACTTTCCTGAACCTAATATGAATCTGCTGTTGAACTCATGTCCTCCTAATATTAACTTATCTTCTTTCTTGTCCTGTGCCTTATTTTCCATCTTTGCTTCCTCCTGTTATCTTTTTTATTATGTTTCTGATGACTGTTCTTTTTCCGGCAATACTTCCTGCACCTATAGTCTGTCCTGCCTCTCTTTTATGTTCTCAATCTTGTAATTGCTGATTGAATTTGTCCTCTTACCGCTAGAAAACCTATAAAAAATGTATTTTTCTGTCTTTTAGTAGGTTCGCGTCAGCTCTCTTATTTTCAGAAAACCTACTAATCAAACTCTTATAAAGCTTCTTATAGGTCTTTCTTTACTCTCATGTTTTAATACGACCTATAAATACCTTGTTTATCTCGCTTTTATAGGCTGTCAGCTATCACAAAAGCCTACTAAATCTTGATTTTCTCACGCCTTGTAGGTTTCTTAATATTTCCCTGCCAAATATTAACCTACTCAATTTCAAATTCTGTAATTGTAGTAGGTCTTTGCCTATTATTAACCGCTCTGACATTGCTTATAAGCAGCCAGACTCCCTGCTCTCAGACTAAACTCATATTAAAACTGTCCGCCGCCAACAAAATGCAATATCTCAATCACATCTTCATCAGCAATATTAACCTTGTCAAAGTCTTCCCTGTGAATTATTTCCATATTCTTCTCAACCACAATGCCTACAGGGTCATACCCTGCCTCTGTTACATAAGCAAGAAGTGTTTTCCCCACAACCTTTGAAGCTTCAACCTGCTCTCCGTTAATCTGTACCATAGACTCTCCTTTCCCTTCGTTGTTCATTATGGGCATTCGCCATATAAGCTGAAATTTGTGCAAGCACATTCTGGATTGCACGGCTCATTGCTTCGCGAGCAGCTCATATGCCAGAATTTCATTCTGGCATTGTCGCGGCGCTCCG
>ERZ791615.1007-NODE-1007-length-9837-cov-1.73932_pt1 | contig 9837 bp, 4 predicted proteins | sample MGYA00510273_ERZ791615 | MGnify/ENA primary metagenome ERZ791615 (study PRJEB30046, sample SAMN00715185) | human gut metagenome | study: EMG produced TPA metagenomics assembly of the A metagenome-wide association study of gut microbiota in type 2...
GTGAGCTACGAAGACTTTACCCCTCTCTTCCGAATTAACAATGCAACGGAAATTGAAACCCGTATGACTTTCAATACCGAAGGTACGATCCTTTATGTAGCGGTATGTAACCGCCATTGTATCTATCAGGTTCCTTATGATGCTGCTACACACACTTTTGGGAATCCGGTTCTTTTTGTCGGCGCATGGGATGAAAGTGGCTATATCAATGGTACAGGTGCGACTGTCCGTCTGAATAAGCCGGAGCAGATGGCATTTGATGAAGACGGAAATATGTTTGTTCCCGAACGTAATAACCACATTATTCGTAAAATCACACCGGCAGGTTCCGCTTCTCTGTACGCCGGTCAACCCGAGCAGAGTGGATTTGGTGACGGTTTGCCCGAAGAAGCAAAATTCAATCAGCCCGAATGTGTGACGGTTTATCCGGACAACTCGGTCTATGTGGCTGACCGCGATAACCATGTTATTCGTCGTGTGACAGTAGAATAAATAATCTATAAAAAGAATTATCCATGAATAATATTCAAAAATATATCGTATTACTCTTGACGGTAATGCTGCTCGTGCCTGATAGTGCATGGGCACAGGAGAACAAGCAGGAATTTGTAATCAAGGGGGTAGTGGAAGATAATCTTGGTCCTGTTGCCGGTGCGTCGATTGTTGCTAAAAATCAGCCGGGCGTCGGTACAATTACCAACTTAGATGGAGAGTTTACCATAAAGGTGGGAGCTTATGATGTACTTCAAGTGACTTTTATTGGTTATCAGACAGTTGAAATTCCTGTGTTATCGATCAAAGACCGGAATAATCTGAAAGTGAAAATTGTAGAAGATAACCGTAAGATTGATGAGGTGGTGATTACTGCCAGTGGTATCCAGAAGAAAAAGACCTTGACCGGTGCCATTACCAATGTTGATATCAAACAGTTGAATGCTCCGGGAGCTAATCTTTCGAATGCATTGGCAGGGGCTGTACCGGGGATCACAGCGATGCAAACCAGCGGTGAACCGGGTGAAAATATGTCAGAGTTCTGGATCCGTGGTATGAGTACATTTGGTGCCAAGTCAGGAGCTTTAATACTGGTGGATGGGGTAGAACGTAGCTTTAATGAGATTCCGGTAGAAGATATTGAATCATTCTCCGTGTTGAAGGATGCGTCGGCAACTGCCATTTACGGACAACGTGGTGCAAATGGTGTTGTCCTGATTACTACCAAACGTGGTGAAAAAGGGAAAGTGAAGATTAATGTGAAAACCGGTTTCAGCTGGAATACTCCGGTGAAGGTTCCTGAATATGCAAATGCTTATGATTGGGCGAGTTTGGCTAATGAGGCTTTGGAGGGACGTTATGAAAGCCCTCTGTATACAAGTGAAGAGATGAATATTATCCGGTATGGACTGGACTCTGATCTTTATCCGAATGTAGACTGGAGAGACTTGATGCTGAAAAGTGGAGCTCCCAGCTATTATGCCAATATTAATTTCTCCGGTGGTAGCGATAATGTACGTTATTTCGTATCGGGACAGTATACCAGTGAAGACGGACGTTACCGTACTTCCAGTTCTGAAAATAAATACAATACAAATACGACGTATGAACGTTGGAACTATCGTGCGAATGTAGATATGAACTTAACCCGTTCAACGATATTGAAAGTGAGTGTAGGCGGATGGTTGGTTAACCGCAATTCTCCACAGAGCGATGCGGATGATATTTGGAAATCCTTTGCTTACTATACTCCGCTGTCTTCTCCGCGTAAATGGTCTACAGGTCAATGGCCGGTTGTTAATGGCATGACTACGCCTGAGTATCAGATGACTCAAACCGGATATCGCACTATTTGGGAAAGCAAAGTAGAAAGTAGCGTTGCTTTGGATCAGGACTTGTCGTTTATAACGAAAGGCTTGAAATTTTCCGGAGTCTTTGCTTTTGATACCTATAATAAGAATACTATCCGCCGTTCTAAAGCGCAAGAGTTGTGGTCTGCGGAATATTCTCGTGACGCAAACGGTAATCTGGTGTTGAAGAGAGTACAGAATGCTGCTGCAATGTCTCAGAAGAAAATAGTGGAAGGTGATAAACGTTATTATTTGCAAGCTTCTTTGGATTATAGCCGATTGTTCGCTCAGAAACATCGCGTTGGAGTGTTTGCTATGGTCTATCAGCAAGAGACTACTGACGTCAATTTTGATGAGAGTGATTTGATGGGATCTATTCCTCATCGTAACTTGGCTTATTCGGGACGTTTTACTTATGCTTTCCAAGATAAGTATATGGCAGAATTTAACTGGGGTTATACAGGTTCCGAGAATTTTGAACATGGAAAGCAATTTGGCTTTTTCCCGGCCGTATCTGCCGGATGGGTAGTTTCGGAAGAATCGTTTGTGAAGAAAGCGATGCCGTGGTTGGATCTGTTTAAGATTAGAGCTTCTTATGGTGAGGTGGGTAATGACCAGTTGAGAACTAGCTTGACCGATGATAAGACACGCCGCTTCCCTTATATATCTTTGGTAAGTACGGATGATGGAGGATCGTATACTTTTGGTGAATTTGGTACTAACAAAGTACAAGGTTATCGTATTAAAACACTGGGAACATCGAATTTGACCTGGGAGGTTGCCAAGAAGTATGATATCGGTGTGGATTTCAGTATCTTTAATGGGAAAGTCACCGGAACAGTAGATTACTTTGTTGATAAACGGGATGATATCTTTATGCAACGCAATCAAATGCCGCTGACAACCGGTCTTGCCGACCAAACGCCTATGGCCAATGTAGGTAAGATGAAATCAGTCGGATGGGATGGAAATATCGCTTTCACCCAGCAGATTGGACAGGTGAGCCTGCAACTACGTGGTAATTTTACTTATCAGAAAACTGATATTTTGGATATGGATGAGGCCGCCAATGAATTATGGTACAAGATGAATAAAGGTTTCCAATTGAATCAGAGCCGTGGTTTTATCGCCCTGGGTTTGTTTAAAGATCAGGAAGACATTGACAGAAGTCCTTCTCAGGCATCTTTGGCTAACAAAACAATACTTCCGGGAGATATTAAATATAAAGATGTGAATGGTGACGGAGTCATCACAACGGATGATGAGGTACCTTTGGGATATCGTCAGCAGCCGGGACTTCAGTATGGTATCGGCTTGAGCGCCAGTTGGAAGAACTGGAACTTTAGTATGCTTCTTCAAGGAACCGGTAAATGTGACTTTTTCGTAGGCGGCAGTGGACCTCATGCTTTCCATGACGGTCGTACGGGTAATATTCTGCAAGTAATGGTAGATGGTAATCGTTGGATTCCAAAGGAAATTTCGGGCACGGAAGCTACGGAAAATCCGAATGCCGACTGGCCTCGCCTGACTTATGGAAACAACAATATGAACAACCGGGCATCTACATTCTGGTTGAAGGACAGAAAATATCTGCGCTTAAGAAATGTGGAACTTTCTTATGACTTTCCTCAGGTATGGACACGCAAGTTCCTTGTGAGTAATCTGCGTCTTGGATTTATCGGACAGAACTTGTTTACTTGGGCACCGTTTGACTGGTGGGATCCGGAAGGTACAAATGAATCGGGAAGTAGCTATCCGATTAATAAAACTTTCTCCTGTTATCTTCAATTTAGCTTTTAAATCAAAAACTACGAATTATGAAAAGAATACTTTATACCATATTGCTGGCTATAGGTACATTGTCCTTCTCGTCATGTACCGATTATATCAATGTGGACAAATACTTTTATGATCAGGTATCTTTGGACTCCGCTTTCTCCAAACGTGTGTATGTGGAAGGATGGTTGTCGAGTGCATACAGTGTAATGGATTATATTGGTGAATATAGAGAGCCATTTCGCTGGGCTAGTGATGACCTTTACCATCCGGATATGAAGGATTATGTGGAAGGAAACTATAGTGCTGATAATCAGCTTGGAGACGAGGCAGAAGCGCGGAAGGGAGAATCACGTTTATGGAAATATTATGAGGGAATTCGAAAGGCTTCCACTTTCATCGTAAATGTAGATCGCTGTCCGGAACTGACGATGGATGAAATAGCCGATATGAAAGGACAGGCACGTTTCTTGCGTGCTTATTGTTACTGGGCTTTAATACGCGTCTATGGTCCCGTACCTTTGATTCCTTTGGAAGGACTGGATGTGAATCTTTCTTATGAAGAACTTTCCTTGCCACGAGAGCATTTTGATAATCTGGTTGATTTTATAGATCAGGAATTGGCTGAATCAGCCCGTTCACTACCGACTAAAAGAACGGTCAACAATCTTGGACGTCCGACTCGCGGAGCTGCATTAGGACTTCGTTCACGTGTGTTGCTTTATGCGGCCAGCCCGCTTTTCAACGGAAATACGGATTTCTTTAATGTGAAAGACTGCTATGGTAATCAATTAGTGTCTCAGACCTATGATGAAACAAAGTGGGCGAAAGCGGCGGCAGCTGCTAAGGATGTGATTGAATTGGCTAAGGCTTCCGGTCTGTATGAACTGTATGTTGTAGCGCCGAAAGCGACCGTTCTGCCTTCACAACGTCCTCCTCATAATGCACTTTATTCGGATAAGAACTATCCGGAAGGTTGGGCGGACGTAGACCCGTTACTTTCTTATAAGTCCAACTTTGACGGTACGATTCTGGGATCGAAAAATCCGGAACTTATATTTACCCGGACAAGAATTGGAACAGGACATATCAATGACTGGGCTTACCAATCTACGCCAAAGACTTTAAAAGGAAACAATCGGTTGGCTGTTACTCAGAAGCAGGTCGATGCGTATGCGATGAATGACGGACGTTCTATCACAGAGGCGGAAGCTACCGGTGATTACGTAACACAAGGTTTCACGACACAGGCGTATGCTGTGGCGAATCCTTTCCTGCCGGCTAAGGTGAATTTGATGTACAATAATCGTGAACCACGCTTCTATGCGTCCATCGCTTATAATGGTTCGGTTTGGGAAGCTTCCAGTGCTTCTGAATCTGAATTCCGCGATCAACAGATATTCTATTATCGTGGTCTGAACGATGGCAAACAGGGATTTAAGGAAGAATGTCCACTGACAGGAGTTACTTTAAAGAAGTTTTATAATTCGGAAGATTCACGGACTGAAGGCGGATATCTGGTTGATAAAACAGAGATGACCATTCGTTATGGTGAAATTCTTCTGATTTATGCCGAAGCGTTGAATGAGTTGACTTCGGGACAAGTTTACCATCTGACTACCTATACCGGAGCTGATGTAGAGATTCAGCGCAGTGTAGATGAAATGCGTTATGCTATCAAACGTATCCGTATGCGTGCCGGAGTACCTGACTATTCAGAGGAGACTTATAATAACCCGAACGAGTTCCGTGTGAAATTGAAAAGAGAACGCCAGATAGAGTTATTGGGTGAGAATAGTATGCGCTACTTTGATTTACGCCGTTGGAAAGATGCTATGACAGAAGAAAACCAGTTATTGCAGGGGTGTAACATTAATATCAGTGATGATGAAACGCGTATTGCTGATTTTTATAAACAGACTATCATCACCTCGGTACACAAAGTGTTTGAACAGAAAATGTATTTGTGGCCTTTCCCGACTTACGAGCTGAAACGTAACGTGAATATGACGCAGAATCCTGAATGGTAAAACTAAATAAAATTGGCTTATTATGAAAAAAATAATATCTATATACGGAATAATGGGAAGTCTGCTGATCGCTATGCTGCCCGGAGTTTCTTCATGCGATAAATTGGAAGATGAATTATTCAAGAAGAATACATATATCATTCATAATGGTTGGCAGGATTACTCATTGGAGGTAGCTGACGATAATACCACCGTACTTCCTGTATATTTCGGAGTAAATGGAACATCGGGAAATGATAAGGAAATTCATATAACGATGGAAGTTGACCCGGATACGCTGGATGCGTATAATAAGGACAAGTATAAGAGTCAGACGGACTTATATTATAAGATATTGCCGGAAGGAACCTATACGTTTGATGCCGATTCATGGAATATTAAAAGTGGAGAATTGAATGCGGCGGCTTATATCCATATCGACCTGAACAAGATCAGAGAAGTAGGCAACTTGTATAATGATTATGTACTTCCCTTGCGCATCACTTCTTCTACAGGAGAAGAGATGGGAGCGAATAAATATACGAAAGTATTGGCACATATCGGTTTCAAGAACGATTATTCAGGTATTTATAGTGGTAAGGGCGTTGTGACACAACAGGGAACAACTTATACGACTGAAACGACCAGCACACAACTTTATGCAATTAATAATAATACCTGCTATATGTTTGTGGGCGAGAAGACACGTTCCAACACTACGGACTATCTGAATTATGTGGTTGAAATAGAACGTGATGATTTCGGAGACATAACGTTAACCAGCCATGTGGATGGATTGAAGTTTAAACCTTATAGTGCCAAACTCAGTCGTAAATATACGTATAACTATACAGACCAACGTTATTATACAGAAATTACTACCATTGAATTGGCTTATGAATATCAGGACTCTGCACAGGGCGAATCATTAATGATGTCGTTCGAAGGTACTTTCTCCATGTCAAGAGATGTATTGAGAGTAGACTATCCTAATGTAGACGTAGAAGAGTAATTTACCTTAGTTATAATATATATGAAAGTGATGAAATACTTCGTTCTCGCATCATTGCTTTGTCTTAGTGCATGCAGCGATGATAACGACAACAAAAATAATGAGACACCCCAGAATCTGGCAGAGCTAACCGTTGACGCCAGTGAAATCAGTATCGCACAGGGGGATACCAGAACCGTAAAAATTACGTCCGGTAATGGCGAATATGAGGTGACTTCGGCAAACGAAGAAGTGGTGACGGCAGAAGTCGATGGTGATATAGTGACACTGACAGCTGTAGAAGGACATAACAATGCTCAGGGTGTAGTATACGTGAAAGACAAGTACTACCAGCGCGCTAAGATTTTGGTTAACACGGCGGCAGAGTTTGATCTGAAGTTGAATAAGACGTTATTTACGCTTTATTCGCAGGTGGAAGGCGCCGATGAAGCTTTCGTTAAAATCTATACAGGAAACGGAGGTTATTCGCTCGAAGTGATAGATGAAAATAATTGTATCGAAGTCGATCAGTCTACACTTGAAGACTCGGAATCATTTACCGTGAAAGGTATCGCCCAGGGAAATGCCGAGGTCAAGATAACCGACCGGAAAGGAAAAGAAGCCTTTGTGAATCTGAATGTGATTGCTCCTAAACAGATTACGACCGACGCTGATGAAAAGGGTGTACTGATCAATGCTAATCAAGGTTCTCAGCAAGTAAAGATTTTGAGTGGTAACGGAGAGTATAAAATACTTGATGCCGGCGATACGAAAGTAGTCCGTCTCGAACTTTATGGTAACGTAGTGACAGTGACCGGAAGAAAAGCCGGCGAAACTTCCTTTACGCTGACTGACGCCAAGGGACAGGTATCGCAACCTATTCAGGTGAAGATTGCACCGGACAAACGTTGGTGTATGAATCTGGGAAGAGACTATGCCGTGTGGACGCATTTCGGAGAAATGACAGGCGAAGGAGTAGAAGCATTGAAAGCTGCGACCAACGATTTCAAATTGAAGAAGATGACCTGGGAGCTGACTTGCCGTATCGATAATACTTATTGGTTGCAGACCATTATGGGTAAAGAAGGTTACTTTATTCTCCGTGGCGGTGACGATGGTGAAAAAGGCAAAGAAGGCGGTAATCAGTGGAAAGTCATTGACCTGGTAGGTACAGGCGATAAATTACAACTGAGAACAGGGCATAATGCGATTAAGCTTGGCGAGTGGATGCATCTGGCTTTGGTGGTAGACTGTGACGTAGCACAAAGTAATCCGAGTGAAAAGTACAAGCTTTATATTAATGGCAGCAGAGTTGCCTGGGGAGAAATAAAGAGGAATGATCTCAATTTCTCAGAAATAGATCTTTGCACAGGAAATGACGGCGGAAAAATCTCCATTGGTAAGGCTAGTGATAATAATCGTTTCTTGGGCGGAGCTGTACTTGAAGCACGTATCTGGTCTGTATGCCGTACGGAAGCGCAACTGAAAGCCAACGCATGGGACTTTGTGGAAGAAAACCCGGACGGTTTGTTAGGACGCTGGGATTTCTCTGCCGGTGCACCGGTTGCTTACATTGAAGATGGTACTGACTCCGATCACGAGTTGTTGATGCATGTTTGTAAGTACGACAGCTTCAATGCTACAGAATTCCCAATGAGCAGATTTGAGGAAGCTCCCATAGTAGTACCTTTTAAGTAATCTCTAAATTCGAAGAAAAATGAAAGCAATATTCAAACTGTTTATATTGAACCTCTTGGCTTTGGCATTACTTCCGTCCTGTAGTGATGATGATCAGTCAAACTCAGAACAGAATGATCCCATCAGTGGAAATATTTCTCCGGTAGGTTCATTTGCGGTAGAAGCTACCAATAACGAGAATGAACTTCTGGTGAAATGGACCAATCCCAGTAATCGCGACGTGGATATGGTAGAACTCTCTTACAGGGACGTGGAAGCGAGCTTGTCTCGTGCTACCGACTTCTCGCCGGGACATATCATCATACAGGTAGAGCGTGATGTTACACAAGAATATCTCTTGAAAGTTCCTTATTTTGCTACTTACGAAGTTTCTGCCGTAGCTATCAGCAAAGCCGGCAAGCGATCGGTGCCCGAAAGCCGTATTATGATGCCTTATCATGAAAAGGTGGATGAGCCGGAACTGAAACTGCCGGAGATGCTGGACCGTGCACATTCTTACATGACTTCTGTCATTGGATATTATTTCGGCAAGAGTTCCAGGAGCTGCTGGCGTGGTAATTATCCATATGATGGAAAAGGTTATTGGGATGGTGATGCGTTGGTCTGGGGACAAGGCGGCGGTCTTTCGGCATTTGTCGCTATGCGTGATGCAACCAAAGAGAGCGAAGTGGAGAATATCTATGGCGCAATGGATGATATGATGTTCAAAGGAATACAGTATTTCTGTCAGCTGGATCGTGGAATCCTGGCTTATTCCTGCTACCCGGCTGCCGGTAACGAACGCTTTTACGATGATAACGTATGGATCGGGCTCGATATGGTCGACTGGTATACGGAAACGAAAGAGATGCGTTATCTGACACAGGCAAAGGTGGTATGGCGCTATCTGATCGATCACGGTTGGGATGAGACTTGCGGAGGAGGTGTACACTGGAGGGAGTTGAACGAACACACTACCAGCAAGCACTCTTGCTCTACCGGACCTACTGCTGTGATGGGCTGTAAGATGTATCTGGCAACTCAGGAACAGGAATATCTCGACTGGGCGATCAAATGTTACGACTATATGCTGGATGTATTGCAAGACAAGTCCGACCATTTATTCTATGACAATGTACGTCCGAATAAGGATGATCCCAATCTGCCGGGCGATCTTGAAAAGAACAAGTATTCTTACAATTCCGGACAGCCGTTGCAGGCAGCCTGTCTCTTATATAAGATTACCGGCGAACAGAAATATCTGGATGAAGCGTATGCGATTGCTGAAAGCTGTCATAAGAAATGGTTTATGCCCTATCGTTCCAAAGAGCTGAATCTTACTTTCAACATCCTTGCTCCGGGACACGCCTGGTTCAATACGATCATGTGTCGCGGATTCTTTGAACTTTATTCTATAGACAATGACCGTAAATATATCGATGACATTGAGAAGTCAATGATTCATGCGTGGAGCAGTAGCTGTCATCAGGGCAACAACTTGCTGAATGACGATGATCTGAGAGGGGGAACGACCAAGACCGGT
>ERZ791615.1010-NODE-1010-length-9823-cov-4.84019_pt1 | contig 9823 bp, 8 predicted proteins | sample MGYA00510273_ERZ791615 | MGnify/ENA primary metagenome ERZ791615 (study PRJEB30046, sample SAMN00715185) | human gut metagenome | study: EMG produced TPA metagenomics assembly of the A metagenome-wide association study of gut microbiota in type 2...
CACGTCGACTTGCCCACGCCACTGTTGCCGCTGAGCACCGTGATCTTGTCATGAAGCATGGGGAGAAGCGCTTCAACGCCTTCGCCTGTCTCTGCCGAGATGGCTACACACTTGTAGCCCACGGTGTTGTAGAGCGTCATCATCATGTCTTGATAATGGCGTTCCTCTTCTCCAAGCAGGTCGGTCTTGTTGAACACAAGCGTCACAGGCACGCTGTAAGCCTCGGCAGAAGCGAGGAAGCGGTCTATGAAGGTGGTGCTTGTCTGCGGATAGTTGACCGTCACGATAAGGAAAGCCTGGTCTACGTTTGCCGCAATGATGTGGCTTTGCTTGCTCAGGTTCTGCGACTTACGGATGATGTAGTTGTGACGGTCCTCGATGGCGTTGATAAAGGCTGTGCCCTCCTGGTTACGAATGATCTCCACACGGTCGCCCACAGCCACAGGATTGGTGCTGCGTATGCCCTTGAGGCGGAAGTTGCCCTTTATCTTGCTGTCCACAATGGCGCCGTCGTCGGTCTTCACCGTATACCAGCTGCCTGTGTTCTTAATTACTAATCCCTTCATTATTTAAAGGTAAAAAGGTAAAAAGGTAAAAAGGTAAAAAAACAAGATGCTGAAAATGCTTGACAACTGCGGGTCGCTAAAATGCTTGACAACTGCGGATCGCTAAAATGCTTGACAACTGCGGGTTGTAAAAATCTTGTCAGCTATGTGAGAAGAAAGCCTGAACAGCTGTGTGATGCTGGCTTTCTTCACTCTTTGTTTGTTTCACCGTTTTTACATTTTCACCTTTTTACGTCTTTTACTTTTTTACCTTTTTTATTTTTTTAATTACAAGGTCATGATGCCTTTTACAAGGTCATGAATTTCTTTTACAAGGTCATGAATTTCTTTTACAAGGTCATGAATTTCTTTTACAAGGTCATGAATTTCTTTTTACACGGTCATGATTTCCTTGGTCTTCAAAGCCAGCAGGTCGTCCACACGCTTGATATACTTGTCGTGGATCTTCTGCAGCTCGGCCTCAGCGTCCTTCTCAAGGTCCTCAGACAGACCGTCTTTGATGGCCTTCTTCAGCTTCTCTTTGACATCGCCACGAGCGTTGCGTACCTCAACCTTGGTCTTCTCGCCAATCTTATTACACTGCTTGACCAGCTCCTTACGACGCTCCTCTGTGGGCTGAGGAATGCCAAGACGAATGATCTCGCCGTTGTTCTCGGGTGTGATGCCCACGTCGCTGTCCATGATGGCCTTCTCAATGTCGCGGATGGCCTTCTTGTCCCAAGGACGTATGGCGATGGTGCGCGGATCGGGCACCGATACGTTGGCAACCTGGTTCAGGGGCACCATAGAGCCGTATGAACTAACTCTTATTCCGTCGAGGATGGCTACGTTGGCGCGTCCCGCACGGATGCGTGCCAGCTGCTCTTCCAGATACATGGCAGCCATCTCCATGCGCTCGCTAGCACCCTCTAATGTCTCTTTTACGTCAATCATATATTTGTTGTGTTTGTTGTTTGATGTGTCAAAAAATAGAATTTATTCACAAATTTAGCTATATTCTCCGAATTATGCAACTCTTTAAAGTTGATTTTTACAACTTTTATTCTTCTGCATCCCTGAAGTCTATAAATCTGCACCTTGGCATCTATAAATCTGCACCCTTGTCCTCGCCTTTTTCTGCCACGGCAGCAAGCTCAGCTTCAACCATGTTGGTGAGTTCGACAAACTGTGCCACCGACAATTGCTCGGGGCGCTTGGTCATAACCTCGTTGGTGTAAAACTCTGGACGGGCGGGCGTTCCTGAGAAGATCTGACGCAAGCTGACGCGCAGCATCTTGCGGCGCTGGTTGAACACAGCCTTCACGATGCGCTTGAACAGACGCTCATCGCAGCCAAGGTCGGTCACGCCGTTGCGCGTCATGCGTATGACCGCACTCTTAACCTTTGGTGGCGGGTTGAACACATGCTCGTCGACGGTGAACAGATATTCAACATCATACCACGCCTGTATGAGCACCGACAAGATGCCATAGGCTTTGTTGCCTGGCTCCGACGCCATGCGCAACGCCACCTCACGCTGAATCATGCCCGTGCAGCAGGGTATGAGATCCTTATAATCGAGCATCTTGAAGAAAATCTGTGACGATATGTCGTAAGGATAGTTGCCTGTGAGCACAAACTGATGTCCTGCAAAAATCTCGTTGAGATCCATGCGCAGGAAGTCGTCGCCAATGATGTTGTCACGCAACTTGGGGAAGTTGGCATGTAGGTAGGCCACGCTCTCGCTGTCTATCTCCACCGCCTTCACCTCGCGGTCTTTGGTGACAAGATATTGTGTAAGCACACCCATGCCTGGGCCTATCTCGAGCACTGGAATGTCGGGGCAGGCATCCACCGTGTCGGCGATGCGGCGCGCTATGCTGAGGTCGGTCAAGAAATGCTGACCGAGATTCTTTTTAGGTCTTACACTTTTCATGTCGCAAACTTACATATTTTTTTTCACATTTCGGCTGTGAGGGGCAAAGAAAATTGCAATAAAGACAGATATTTGGCAATAAATTAAAAATAAAATAGCTAACTTTGCAAAAACAAAAGGATAAGACAACAAACATTTTTTAAAATAACGATTTATTAAAAGATGAGAACGGTTTACGAATTCTCTGTAAAAGAAAGAAAAGGCGGCACACTGTCACTGCAATGCTATGCCAACGAGGTGCTGCTAATTGTCAACACAGCAACAAAATGTGGTTTCACCCCACAGTATGAAGAACTGGAGAAACTCTATGAGACATACCACGCCCAAGGGTTTGAAGTGCTTGACTTTCCCTGTAACCAGTTTGGGCAGCAGGCCCCAGGAACAGACGAGTCGATACACAATTTCTGCAAGCTTACTTACAACACCGAGTTTGCACGTTTCAAGAAGGTAAAGGTCAACGGACCAGATGCCGACCCTCTCTTCGCTTTCTTACAGACACAGAAGGGGTTCGGAGGCTTCAACCCTGACCACAAGCTCACACCTGTGCTTGAGAAGATGCTCGGCGAGGCTGATCCCGACTATGCAGAGAAGGCAGACATAAAATGGAACTTCACAAAATTTCTTGTCAACAAGAAAGGACAGGTCGTTGCCCGTTTTGAGCCGACAGAGAGTTTTGAGGTCATTGCCAAAGCCATTGAAGAGGAACTGGCAAAATAAAAAAACAGAAAACACATCACAATGAGCAACATTGAACATACACGCTGCCTCATCGTGGGCAGTGGACCGGCTGGCTACACCGCCGCCATCTATGCGGGACGCGCCAACCTTAACCCCGTGCTCCTTTGTGGCATGCAGATGGGCGGACAGCTCACGCAGACCACAACGGTTGAGAACTTCCCTGGCTATCCTGAGGGTGTCGACGGCAACCAGATGATGATGGACTTGCAAGAGCAGGCTTCAAAGTTTGGATGCGACATACGTAGCGGCATGGTCATGAAGGTCGACTTCTCCAAAGCTCCTTACCTCATTACCACTGACGAGGGAGAAATTGAGGCCGACACCGTAATCATTGCCACTGGCGCATCAGCCAAATATCTTGGGCTTGACGACGAACGGAAATATAACGGACGTGGCGTAAGCGCATGTGCCACCTGCGACGGGTTCTTCTACCGCAAGAAGACCGTTGCCGTGGTGGGCGGTGGCGACACAGCCTGTGAGGAGGCCTCTTATCTGTCACAGCTCTGTCAGAAAGTTTACATGATTGTGCGCAAGCCCTATCTGCGTGCCAGCGAGGTGATGCGTCGACGTGTCGAGGAGAACCCGAAGATAGAGATCCTGTATGAGCACAACACTCTTGGCCTCTATGGTGAGGACAAGGTTGAGGGCGCACACCTCGTGAAGCGTAAGGGCGAGGCTGACGAGCAGACATATAACCTGCCCATCGACGGTTTCTTCCTTGCTATCGGCCACAAGCCCAACACCGATGTGTTCAAGCCGTGGCTGGAGCTTGACGAGACAGGTTACATCAAGACCCACGACAACTCGCCTTGCACCAATGTGGCAGGTGTGTTTGCCGCTGGCGACTGTGCCGACCCTGTTTACCGTCAGGCCATCGTGGCAGCTGGCAGCGGTTGCAAAGCTGCTCTTGAGGCAGAGCGCTATCAAGCAGCACAGGAATAAAAAAAACTCATTGGTTTACAAAAAAGGGATGTGTCGTTTGAAAGACACATCCCTTTTTTTGTTTGCTTATAAGCTTTTTAAATGTAGCTTTTGGCTTTGTAGCTTCTTTACTTGTTTTCAGCGTCAATAGCCTTAATCTTCTGTTTGACAAGTTCCATGTCGTCGCGGAGCTTCTGCACCTTGCGGTTCATCTCTTCCACCAGACTGTTACCCTTCTTGCTGCTTGCGTTGAGGAAGCCGAGGTTGTTCTCATAAGTCTGAACCTCCTGCTTGAGCTGCTCAAAACGGCGAACCAGACGGCCACGCTCGTTGTCGAGAGCATCCTCACCACGCTTGGCCACGTTCTTAAGGTTGTTCTTGAAGTTGTTCAGGCGACGGCGTGTAGCTGAAACGTTGAGCTGTTTATAAATCTTGTCGAGCACTTCATGATACTCGTCATACACCTTGTCCTTTTCCTTATAAGGCACATGGCCGATGGCGTTATACTCTTCAACAAGCTTCTGCACCTGCTGCTGGGCATCGTCAGCGGCAGCCTCAAGCACAGCCTTCAGCTTCTCAATGACGTCCTTCTTCTTGGCAAGGTTCTCACGCTCCTCGTTGTGTGTTCCGGCATTGGCTGCGTTACGGGCCTCGAAAAACTTGTTGCAGGCGTCAAGAAACTCCTTCCAGAGCTGGTCGCCAAGGCGCTTCTGCACCATGCCGATTGTCTTCCACTCCTTCTGCAAAGCAACGAGCTTGTCGCTTGTCGACTTCCAGTCGGTGCTGTCCTGCAAAGCCTTTGCTTTCTCAACGAGAGCACGCTTCTTCTCGGCGTTCTCTGCAAGCTCAGCCTTCATCTTCTTGAAATATTCTACCTTGCGACCGAAGAAATCGTCACAAGCAGCGCGGAAGCGTTCAAAAATCTTGACGTTCATCTTCTGCGGAGCGAAACCGATGTTCTTCCACTCTGCCTGAAGAGCAATTATCTCCTTTGTGTGCTTCTCCCAATCGGCAGCACCCTTGTTCTCTTCCTTTATGAGGGCCTCAACCTTCTCACACAGTTCGGTCTTCTTGTTGAGGTTCTCCTCTTCGCCAGCACGCAAGGTCTCAAAATACTGCTGATGACGCTTGTTCACAACAGTAGAGGCAGCCTTGAAGCGGGCCCACACCTTCTCACGAAGCTCCTTGGCCACGGGGCCGGTCTCGCGATACTGCTGATGCAGCTCCTGAAGCTGGTGGAACGCGCTGATAACGTCTTCCTCGTTAGCCAGGTTCTCGGCAGCCTCACACAGCTTGGTCTTTATCTCGAGGTTCTTCTTGAAGTCATACTCGCGTGCCTCGCTGTTAAGCTTCAGCAGGTCATAGAACTGCTCCACATAAAGCTGGTAGTTGCGCCACAGCTCGCTTGCGCGCTCTGCAGGCACAGCCTTTATCTCTTTCCACTGCTGTTGCAACTCCTTAAACTCGTTATACGACTTGTTTGCCTCCTCAGGCGAGGTGGCCATAGCCTTTATTTTCTCAATGATGTCAAGCTTCTTCTGCAAGTTTTCCTGCTTCTCCTCCTCCTGTTGCTGGAACACCTTGGCTCTCTTTTCGCGCACAACGCTCATCTCGGCCTTGAAGACCTCTTCGTCCTCGTCGGGCACGATCTGATAAGTTTCCGGATCGCCGCCACCGTCGATATAAGCCTTTAGCGCTGCTTCGCGCTCCGCAATGTGCAGCTTGTAGAACACGGTCTTGAGATGGTCTATCTCTTCCTTGGCAGGACATTCGTCACTGGCCACAATCTCCTTTAGACGTTCAATGACCTCTTTCTTTGTCTTGTAGACCTTTGCCGGCGCAGCCTCTTCCACAGGCTGTTCGTTAGCTTGAGGATCAGTAGCCACGGGAGCTGCAGTAGCGCTTTCATCGGCAGTTTCCACTTGAACGGCAGATTGCTCCACGTTCTTCTCGCTTTCTAATGTTCCCTGATTCAGGGTGTTCTCTTGAGAGTCCATCATTTCACTGTTTTAGTTTATGACAAGGTAATCTTTCAAATAAATGCCACACCGCGCCTCGTCAAAAAGGCAGTAGGACAGAGCCCTGTGAAGAGGGCAATCTGTCTGTCGGCATGACCATTTCACATTCTTTAAAGTGCAAACTTAAATAAAAAAAATTGAATAGCAACGAAAAATGCGTTTTTTTTTCGTTTTTAGTCCAATATACCTTATTTATAAGGCTTTTAAGCCCTTCTTAAAGCACTCTTGCACGTTTGTATACATCAACAACAAGCCGCCGTGAGAAGCTTTCAAGCCAATCTTAAAACCTGCGTCAAAGCAAGCGTTTGCGTTTCAAGATAACCCACGATATGCCTGACACGAAGACAGAGAGCACCATGGCAATAAGGAATCCGTAGCGGCTTTCCTCCATGCCGTTGATGAGGTTCATACCGAAGATTGAAGATATGAGCGTCGGAAACATCATGATGATCGACACCGATGTGAGGGTACGCATAACGGTGTTCATGTTGTTGTTGATGATGCTCGAGTAGGTATCCATCGTCGATTCCAGGATGTCGGCATAGATATTTGTTGTTTCCCGTGCCTGCGACATCTCGATGTTTACGTCCTCAATGAGGTCGGCATCAAGCTCATCGACCTGAAGCTTAAACTTCAGTTTGGCAAGCAAGGTCTCGTTTCCGCGAATTGAGGTTATAAAATAGGTGAGCGAGTCTTGCAGACGGCTCAGGCCTATAAGCGACTCGTTGTTCACGCCGTGGTCGAGGTTGTGTTTTGCCTTCTCTATGAGCGTGTTTATCTGCTTCAAGCGCTTAAGGTACCACACCGCCGACGAAAGGAACAGTCGGAAGATCATGTCCACATAATCGGTGAATCCCACCCCACGTTTCTGCTGATAACTGACAAAATCGATCATCATGTTTGTCTCATAATAGCACACGGTGATGGTCACGTCACGCTTATGAATGATGCCGAGAGGCACGGTGGTGTAAGGCGTGCGCGAGCGTATCTCCTTGACATAGGGTATACGGAGGATGATGAGCATCCATCCGTCATCATACTCATAACGGGCACGTTCGTCCGTATCGCTGATGTCGGAAAGAAAATAATCGGGAATGTTGAACTTGTCCTCCAGATATTCTTGGTCTTCTTCTGTGGGGCATGTTACTTGAATCCAGCAGTTGGGCTGCCAATCGCTGATTGTCTTAAGTGTCGAGTTGGTGTTCCAATATGTTCTCATAAAGCAAAATCTCCATGACGATGCAAATAGGATGGAGCCTTGCTTTACTCATAAAAGCGGCTCTATCCTACGAAATTCATGTTTTCCGCGTGATAGTCGTCCATATTATAAATTAATGATAAATTCTTTTTGTGGTGCAAAAGTAATAAATTCTTGCGAGACGGCAAGCCTCTTACCATTGTTTTTTAATGGCAAGAGGCTTTTTTTTAATCTTATTGTAACAATGGCGATGAGATGGTTATCACCTGATTATTATCTCATCACACATGACAAATCCGCCAAAGGTCGATTTCTCAACCTTTACATGAACGTAACGTGCCTTCTTGTGGCCCTTCCACTTGTGTGTGCGGTATAACGGTTTTTCAGTGTCCTCCTGAGGCTCGTCTTTGCTGTAGACCTCGTCATAAGTCTGTCCGTCATTGCTGAGCATCACCTGCACCTTAGAAGGCAGGAACACCTCGGTGCGCTTCATCTGCATGAAGCTCATCTCAACGCTGTTTATGCTTGTCGTCTTGCCGAGGTCAATGACCACGTCGATGGCAGGCGTGCCGAGGAAGCCTTGCCAGCGTCCGTCGCTATAGGTCCAGCCGCCACACTTGCCGTCGATGAGACCATTGTCGCCGCCGGCGTTATAGCCTTTATAGTAGGGTTTGTTATAAGTGATCTTCGCACCGATAGCCATGTTCTTTACTGTGCCCAAGGCCTGCGGACGCTCTCCCACCTCTTTTCTAAGATCAAAAGGATGCATGCCTTCCTCGTTGCGCAGACGGTCTATCTGGACTAACGCGCGTTTCTTAAACTCTTTATAATCTTTGTTCTCGGAACCCGTCCATCCCTGTTCAGCCAACGCGAGGCCACGAGGCCACAACATAGCCTCCACATGCTCCGTTGTTGCCACATGCTCGGTCCACAGGTTACCTTGAACACCTGTTATCAACTTACGCTCAGCCTCAGGCAGATCCTCTCCAGGAACATAATTGTAGACCTTCTCCAAGGGCAGATAGCCACCAATGGCGGGGCGCTGTGTGGTTGGAGCATCCTGATAATGGTCGAGATAGCAATATTCGGCTGGCGAGAGCACCACGTCATAGCCGTGCTTTATGGCCTCGTGAGCGCGATCCTTGTCACGCCACACCATCACCGTGGTGTTCTTCGACAGGTTTCCTGCGATTACCTCGTCCCATCCCACGAGCTGGCGTCCGTGCTCGTTGAGGAACTGTCCCATGCGGGTTATGAGATAAGCCTGCAGGTCATCCACGCTTGTGGTGCCCAGCTCACGCATCTTGCTCTGACACAGAGGACAAGAAGACCACGATTTCTTTGCTGCCTCATCGCCACCCACATGAATGTAATGAGAGGGGAACACATCCATCACCTCCTTCAAGACATTCTCAAGGAAGTCGTATGTGGCAATGCTTCCAGCGCAATAGTCGGGCTGCTTATGCTTCTCATGCGTGCATGACAGTTCGGGATAGGCTGTCGTTGCCTCGCTCGAGTGGCCCGGCATCTCTATCTCTGGCACGATGGTTATGCCTCGTTCAGCAGCGTAAGCCACAAGGTCGCGCAACTGGTCTTGTGTGTAAAAACCGCCATAAGCATTGGGGGTATCCATAGAACAATATGGCTGTCCTGCCTCACGCCAATCGGCCCAATTTTCTATCGGTCTGTACGCCACGCTGTCGGTGAGTCGCGGATAGCGTTTTATCTCCATGCGCCAACCCTCGGCATCGGTGAGATGAAGGTGCAGACGGTTAAACTTATATTGAGCCATCACATCGATCTGGCGTTTGATGAAGCTCAGCGGATAGAAATGGCGCACCACGTCAAGCATCAGTCCGCGCCACTTATAGGCAGGAGCATCCTCCACGTCCACACACGGCACACCCTTCTTGTCTGTTATCTGGCCTACGGTCTGCCAAGCACGCATGAATCCCTCCTTTGCAGCAGCTTCTATCTGCAACGTGTCGGCTACGACATGCAGGCGATAAGCCTCTGGCGATGAAGCGCCTACGAGCTTTGCATAGCGCACCACCCTGTCTGTCTGGCCTTTAGCATCGGCAGCCCAAGACGGCACGAACACGTTCTCTGCCATCTCGCCTACGGTGTTCTCCACCTTTATGGCACCAGAGGTTGCGAACACGCCCTTTCCAAACGTTAGAGCATGCGGTTTGGGTAACAGTTTTATCGCTGTCTTGTTCTGGGCATTTGCCATCGGAGAAAAAGCCAAAGCACACGCCACGATTGACATCACGAGTTGTTGTTTGTTAGTCATAGATTGCATTTATTTTTAAAAAAACATATTATGGTTTTTCTGAAAGCTAATATTCCGTTGGCAAAAGTACGGATTTTATTTCAAATAACCAAAAACAAACTCTTTTTTCGCTTTCTGTTACAAAACGCTTTCTGTTACAAAACGCTTTCTGTCATAAACCCAAAATGGCGAGCC